>JABAHS010032879.1_pt3 | contig 131788 bp, 107 predicted proteins | sample 7062111 | NCBI WGS metagenome assembly JABAHS01 (sample SAMN14534600, study PRJNA622989) | marine sediment metagenome | biome: marine biome [ENVO:00000428]; feature: marine pelagic biome [ENVO:01000023]; material: deep marine sediment [ENVO:00002113]; isolation source: pool of 4 deep marine... | reverse complement strand
AGGTCCCGCAGCCGCCACCAACCGGCGGCCGGACGGGCCGGCCGCGGAGGAGGCGAAGGGGGCGGAGGGGGCGAGGGGGCCGGAGGCCGCTCGGCCTCCGGGGATGGTTCCTCCACCTCCGGGGCCGCCGTCGAATCCAGCACTTCGGTCGCGGGGCCCAGGACCTCGTCGCGGATCTCGTCCACGCGTTCTTCCAACTCCCGGGCGGGATCCTCTCCCAGCTCGCGTTCCAGCAGGGTCCGGTAGGCCTCGTACGCCTGGAGCGCGCCCACCTCGTCACCGGCGGCGCGGAGCGCCCGCACCAGGGTCGACTGCGCCCGCTCGTCCAGCGGGTTGAGGTCGGCGAAGGCGCGGGCATGCTCCACCGCCCGCTCGGTTTCACCCGCCTCCAGCGCGTCGGAGACCAGATGCGTGTAGGCGACCTCCAAACCGATCCTCACCCGCGATTGCTGGGAGTCCACCCAGCTCTCGAACTCCGAGCCCGCCCGATGATCCACCCCCGCCAGAAACGGCCCCCGGTGGATCCGTGCGGCGGCGGCGAAATCCTCGCGTTCCAGCGCCTCGTCGAACTCGACGATGTCGACCGCGAGCCGCTCGCGAGCCAGATTTAAGCCGGACCGGGCTTCGTCGTCAATCAGCAGCTCGTCGCTGGCGTTGCGCGAGATGTTGAATATCGCCTGCCGCAGCGAACGGCGGCTGCGGGTGCGGTCCGAGTCCGGCCAGAGCAGATCGGCCAGGTAGTCGCGGCTGGCGCTGCGATCGGGCCGCAGCGCCAGCACCGCCAGGATGAGGAGCGGCTTGGAGTCGGACATGACCGGCTCGGCCGCCTCACGATCGGCCCAGAGCGAAAGCTCTCCAAGGGTGCGAAGATAGAAAGCCAATTATCCAGACCCGGATACGTGCCGCGGCCAGGCGGCAAAGTCGTAGGTTGAAATTCGTTCGGGGGAATCTAGAGAGATGATCGTGTGGCCCGCAAACAGGCGACGGCAGCTTAACGCACGGCTAACGGAAAACCCTTAAATTAACACGCGTGGATCGAAAGAAGCCGATGACAGATAGTTCGTGTCGCGCCGGTTTCGTATCTCACATGGTGTTTGGTGTTGACGGCGCTGACGAACGCTAGCGAAGGAGGAACGAGCGGATGAATTGGGATCGTGTGGAAGGCAACTGGAACGAGTACAAAGGCAAGATCAAAGAACGCTGGGGCCAGCTGACCGACGATGACCTGCAGGCGATAGAGGGCAAGCGCGATCAGCTTCTTGGCAAGCTGCAGCAAACTTATGGCATGGCCCGGGAGGAGGCCGAGCGTCAGGTCAACGATTTTCTCGAAGAGGCTTCATGACATGAACATGCCCTGAAGGGCAGAAACAAGTTCAACCACTAAAACAAAAGAGATAGACAGGAGAGCGAGCCGATGAATTGGGACAGAATCGAAGGCAATTGGAAAGAGTACAAGGGCAAGGTCAAAGAGCGCTGGGGCAAACTGACCGACGGCGACTTGCAGGCGATAGAGGGTAAGCGCGATCAGTTGATCGGCAAGCTCCAGCAGACATACGGCATGGCCCGGGAGGAGGCCGAGCAACAGATCAAGGACTTCCTCGATAAGCTGGGCGCCGGTAAGGACGACACGGGCGAAGCCACCACGGGCGAGAAAGACACCGAGTGGCAGGGCGACAGCGCCGGTACTCACTAGACCGGGAGCCGCCGTTCATCTGTCACGTGCAGAGGCCGGAGTGGGCATCCATCGCCTCGCTCCGGCCTCTGCCGCTTTGGCGCTGCTGAAGGCGATGTGACCGGATGTCGGATCCGAGGCGGACCTACGGGCGTAATACGGTCGAGCTCTCCAAGCTCGATAAAGTGCTGTTCCCCGCCGACGGGCTCACCAAGGGTGACCTGATCGACTACTACGAGGGGGTCTACGATGTCACCTCCCCCCACCTCGAGAATCGCCCCCTCACCTTACAGCGGTTTCCCGACGGCATCGGTAACGACGGATTCTATCAGAAGGAGACGCCGGACTATTTCCCCGATTGGATCGACCGTGCCCGGATCGACGTGAAGGGCGGCGGTTCACAGGAGCAGGTGCTCTGCAACAAGAAGGCGACGCTGGTCTACCTGGCCAACCAGGCCTGCATCACGCCCCACATCTGGCTCAGCCGGGCGGATCGGATCGAGCGACCGGACCGTATGATCTTCGACCTGGACCCGCCGGGCGACGATTTCGGGCCGGTGCGCACGGCGGCGCGTCGCTTTCGCGATCTGCTCCGCGACTTGGAGCTCGAGCCCCACCTGATGCTCACCGGCTCCAGCGGCGCCCACGTGGTCGTGCCCCTCCGTCGCGAGGCCGAGTTCGACGAGGTGCGAAAGTTCGCCCAGCTGGCCGCCGACACGTTGGCGCGGCGACATCCCGACGACCTGACCACCGAACAGCGCAAGGCGAAGCGGGGCGACCGGGTCTTTCTGGACACGGCGCGGAACGCCTATGGGCAGACAGCGGTCGCCCCGTATTCGGTGCGCGCCCGTGACGGTGCTCCCGTGGCGACGCCGATCGATTGGGACGAGCTTGGCGACTCCGACATGCACCCACAGCGCTACACGATTCGCAACCTTAACCGTCGGCTGGCGCAGCGCGATGATCCCTGGGCCCACATCAACCGACATGCCGTCGGCGTCGGCGCGCTCCGCGAGTCGCTGGAGCGACTGCGAAAGGAAGAGTAACGCGCCCGGAGCGTACCGGGGCTGACGCCAGGCTGAGCGAGTTCAGAAGTCCTGCGCCGGCTCCAACCGCACCTCGGCCGTTCCGCCGTGGTAGCGGACCGTGACCTCCCAGGGTCGGCAGCAGACCTCGCAGTCCTCCACGTAGCGCTGCACCGAACCGCCCCCGGGATCGAGGACGATCACGCTCGTGGCCCCGCAGTACGGGCATCCCACCGTGGCCTCGGTATCGGCCAACCCATCGCCCCTGGGGAACAGTTCGTCGAGGTCGTCCGCGTCCATCGTCTCGCCACCGTGGATCGTCTCGTTCGCCCGGGCCGGCCAAACGCTCGACCTGCCCGTTGGAGTACCATATAATAGGCTATCGCAGGCGCAAATGCGCGGTCGGCTCGGACCGATGCGACCGGGAACAAAGGCCGGGTCACCGCGTATACGGGGGTCGGGGTGTAAGCCATGTAACCTCACCTTCCCTTCCGCCCGTCCATTGAAAGATCACGGCCTGACAGGGCCCATTCGGATCCTGCTCCGCAGGCTTCGATCCTGATCGAGGTAGACATCATGATGACCGGCTTTCCCTGGCGCACTCTGGACAAGATCGTGGCGCTGATCGGCGTGACGATCGTGGCGGTAGAGCTCTACGTGCTGGCATTGCCGCCGCTGCACGTGTTGCTATTGGCGCTGGGTGCCATGCTGCTATACGTCGGCACCTGGCGACTGACCGGCCGGTTGCTTCACAAGCGTGCCAACCTGGTGCTGCGGGGTGAGCTGGACACGTTCATCAGACAGGTTCGGAAGCTGTACAGCGACCGCTCGTCGGGCGACTCGGCGGCGATCCACGAGACGAAAGCCGAATTGCGGGCGACGCTGGACCGGATCATCGGGGCGGCGAATACGGTACAGGAGAACCGGTAAGCAGTAAACAGTAACCCCGAAAGCAACGCGGGCCGTGGCCGAAACTCGCATCGACCACGGCCTGCTTACTGCTCACTGTTTACTGTTCATCCTCACCCCCACCCTCACCCCTCACCGCCTCTAGCTTCCTGCGCCTTCTTCAGCCGGTTGCTCAGGGACACGATATAGATGACCAGGATGACGGTCGCCGAGGCGTAGGCGGCAATCAGGAAGTCGGCGTTGCTCATGTCGCGGGTGGTGGCAGCGAAGACGACGAGTGCGATGGCGGCCAGGCCGACGACGATGGCGACGATTGCGGTCTTAGTCACGTGCCACCTCCAATCTCACCATTTCCATTTCCTCCTCGCCGCGCAGGCGCGCGAGCATGACGCGTCGGGTCATCATGAACACGCCGAGCAGCAGGAAGGCCAGCATCATGGCGCGCAGCGGCCAGACCATCTGCGGGTCGACGGTCTCGGGACTGGACTGCACCTGGTGCAGCGTGCGCCACCAGCGGACCGAGAAGTAGACGATCGGCACGTTCACGAAGCCGACGATCGCGACCAGCGACGCCGCGCGCGCCCGGCTCTCGGGGTCCTCCATGAACGCGCGCAGCACCAGGTAGCCGGCGAAGGTGATCGCCATGATCGCGGTGGTGGTGAGCCGCGGGTCCCAGGTCCAGTAGACGCCCCAGGTCGGCCGGCCCCACAGCGCGCCGGTGATCAGGCCGGTCACGTTGAACAGCAGGCCGACCTCGGCGCCCGCCTGGCCCCAGTAATCCCACTTGAAGTCACGGGTCTTTATGTAGGCGATGCTGGCAACGAACGCGGTGAGGTAGCCGGCGGCAGTACCCACCCAGCTGGGGAAGTGGACGAACATGATGCGGTACACGTCCCCCATGATCCGCTCTCGAGGGGCGACGAGCATGCCGGTGGCGAGTCCCACAGCGAGCAGGACGAGCGCGGCGATGCCGCAGATCTTACCGAATTTGTCAGCCGTCACGGGCTTGCCCTCCTTATGAAAGCTCTGACCGTCTACTCCTCGATCGCGAACTCGAAGGTGAGCGTGCAGACGGTCAGCAGCACCAGATCGATCAGTCCCAGGATGCGGATCCAGGTCCAAAGCTCGCCCATCAGGTCGCCGCGGACAACCAGTGTGGTCGCCTTCACCGCCGCCACGATGACCGGGACCAGCACCGGGAAGAGGAGCACCGGCAACATGACGTCGCGGGCCCGCAAGTTCGCGGTGAGCGCCGCGTAGAACGTGCCCACCGCGGCGAACCCCAGGCTGCCGAGGGCGACGACACCGAGCAGCGCCGGCAGCTTGTCGATCAGGTCTATGTTATAGAGGATGGCGGAGACGGGGATCAGGATCAGCTCCATCGCCCCAAGGATGATCAGGTTGGCGGCCAGCTTGCCGGCGTAGATCGCCTTCTTGTCGCCGGGGTAGAGCCGCAGCGCCTCCATGCCACCGCTCTCCATCTCGACCTGGAACGAGCGACTGAGGGCCAGGATCCCGGTGAAGAAGATCGCCACCCAGAGCAGACCCGGCCACAGATATTGCAGCAGCGTCTGTCCCGAGCCCGCGGCCATGCCTGGCGCGTCGGGCCCCAGTGCGAAGCTGAAGATGAAGAGCACCATGGCGGCGAAGAACGCCATGGCGTTGAACGCCGCCTTGCTCCGCCGCTCGGTCAGCAGGTCCTTGCGGACCAGCGCCAGCGCCCGCCTGGCGTCACCCATCAGCGCTTCGCCTCCATCCGGACCGAATCGGTGGCGCCGGATACGGCGCCCTCGTAGGAGGAGGTGGGGCCGTCGTACACCACACGGCCGCCGCGCAGCGAGACCGCACGATCGCACAGCGCCAGCGCCCGGCCGATCTCGTGGGTGGCGATCACCAGCGTCTTGCCCGCCTCGCGAAGCTCGCCCACGAAAGCGTCCACCCACCCGATCCCCTCGACGTCCAGCGCGCCGTACGGCTCGTCCAGCAGCACGAGCTCCGGGTCGTGGAGCGTCGCTCGGGCCAGCGCCAGCCGCTTGCGCATGCCGCTGGAGAAGGTACGGACCTGCCGGTCGGCCGCCTGCTCCAGCCCCACGTGGGCCAGGGCCTCGACCAGCTCGTCGTCGTGGCTCTTCAGGCCGTACATGACGGCGGCGAAGTTCAGGTTCTCGAGAGCCGTGAGCTCGCCGTACAAATACGACTGGGGCGGCAGCACACCGAGGTGCTGACGCTTTCCGTTGCTGGTCTTTGGCGGCGCGCCGAACAGCTCGACCGAGCCGTAGGTGGGACGCGTCACGCCAGTCAGAACCCGCAGCAGCGTGCTCTTCCCGGAACCGTTGGGTCCCAGCAGCGAGACCAGCTCACCCCCCTCGACCCGGAGGTCCACCGCCTTGAGGGCCCAGTTGCGGGCGTACCGCTTGCTGACCTCCCGGGCCTCGACCACCACCCTGCGGCCGGTGTCCGAGCCGGCAGCCTGTGCTCTATGATTCATGCAACTCCCTTGAGGCGTGTTTTTGAACCCGAAGTGATACCTCACCAGCCCGGTCAGGTCAAGGACCGGACGAGGTTCCCTTGCCCCCTCGCGACGTAAGGCGCAGAATAGGGGCGGGATGGGGGGTGGTTACCAGCGGGGGAGCTGCCGACCGGTGCGATTCTCCAAAATCTTGGGACTGGCCATCCTGACGCTGACCGCGACGCCCGCGGCCGGCCAGTACCGGGTGACCGACGTGCAGACGTACCGGTTCGTCTCCGAGTACGGGAACGCGGCGGGCCTCTGGGTGAACCCGGCCGCCTCCGGCTATTTCAACGCGTCGCTGCTGGGCGGACACGTCGCGTTCGACCGTCCGGAAGATCGGAGCTGGAAGGCGGGCCAGTATCTGATCGGCCTTCAGTGGGGACCCGTCGGGTTCGGGTACGGCCACGACGAGTACCGGGATCCGGGGCGCGCCCCGCAGGGTGACAGCTACACGCTGTCGGTGGGACTGGCGACTCGGGGGAACGGGTTCGGCGTCACCCGGACGTGGCGCACGGTGGGCGACGCAGACGGCAGCTGGGACCTCGGTTATCTGTTCGTCGCCCCCTCCGGCTTCAGCCTCGGTCTCACCTGGCGCGACATCGGGTCGCCGGTCGTCCGGGACACCCTGCTGGACGAGCGTGTGGTCGGCGCGGTCACGTTCCGAGAACCGGAGACCGGGCGGTTCAGCCTGTCGGCTCAGGGCGACTACCGAACCACCGGCGACTTCCGGGCGTTTCGGATCGGCGGATCGTGGCGGGTGATCCCACAGCTCGAGTTCCTGGCGCTGGCGGAGTGGAACGGTGACGGCGACTTCGAGAGTTTCCGGATCGGCGTCAACCTGCACGGCACCTCGACCCGCGCGACCGGGGTCGCCGGGCTCGAGTCGGGGGGCGACGTGCGCTCCGGCAGCCTGGGCGTGTCGTTCCTCGGACGGCGGGGCGACCGCTGAGCCGCGAACGCTTAACCCTCGCCGTCCTCCATCTCTTCACGCCGGTCAGCGTAACCACGCAATCGATCGTACTCCGCGATCTGCTCGGGATCGAGCACCTCCGCCACCGCCAGGTGCGCCTCGAGGTGAACGTTGCGAAGGTCGCCGTAGAGCGCGCCCAGCTTTTCGGTTAGCTCCTCGAGCGCCGCCCGATCGATGTGCCGATGCTCGAACCGTCGGCTCATTGTGCCTTCGGCCTCGATGATCTCGGCGCCCAGGCGGACCGCCGCCTCGTGCATCGCGTCGAAGATCTCCGTCACCCGGGCTCGCTGCTCGGCGGAGAGACTCAGCTCGTCGGCCAGGTCGATGACGTGCCGGGGACCCGGGTAACTGTTGAGCTCCGCCGCCCGGGCCAAGCCCATCCCGTCGCCGTTGCGCAACCCCTCGACCTCTTTGGCCGAGAGCGATGCGATCTCGCTGGCCGCTTCATCGGCGTAGGGCGAGCGGTGCTGTTCGTGTTGGGCGTCGACTACCCCGACGCCGACGACGAGCCAGCAGCACGCGACGAACAAGAGAGTACGCATAGCCTCCTCCGTTGAGCTCGATGCCGGCGACGGCAGGATCGCGGCGGTTCAGATCGTGTCGATGTCCGTGCCAGGACCGTTAGAACCGCTATCCGCCAGCGCCGCCTCGATCAGGTTCGCCTTCGAGTATTCGCCGCCCGTCACCCAGGTAATCACGCCCTCGCGGCCCAGCAGGCGGCGTGCGATCCGTCGCGTTTCCCACCCTCGACCGGCCAGTTCGCGGGCTCGACCGACCAGCTCCTCGAGCCAGTCGAGCTTGGCGGTCAGCCGTGCGGCCGGATCGTCGATCGGGCCGCGGTGCGCGCAGAACAGCATCTCGGGCTCGAGCTCGCGGACGCGACGGAGCGAGTCGATCAGGCGGCCGACGTTCTCGCGAGGTCGGGCGACGGGGACGCGAGCGGCGACGTAAAGGTCTGCCGAAAAGACCAGGGCCCGTTCCGGCTCGTGGTAGACGAAATGATCGGCCGAGTGGCCCGGTGTGTGGATCGGAACCAGGCGCCAGCCGTCCCGGTCGACCGGGCCGTGGAGCGGCAGGACATCGGCGGCCTCGGGCGTTCCCCAGGCCCAGCGCCGGTAGAGCGGCAGGCGCGGCGTCCAGTTCAGCTCGGCCAGTACCTCCGGTGGCGCCCGCAAGACGATTCCGCGCCGCTGGAGCGCGCCGGCGTTCCCCACATGGTCCTCGTCGCCATGGCTGATCAGGCAGCCGTCGGCCTCTGCACTTCCCGACCACCCGAGCAGCTGCCGCCGCGCGTGCGCCGGCCCGGTGTCGATGAGCCACGGACCCACACGGTAGACCCAAACGCCCTGCCGGAGCAACCGGCTCCGCAACGTCACCAGGTGAACCGCGCTCACGGCGGGCGGGAACAACTCACACCTCCTGCAGCTTGGTCCCCCGCGTCCCGATGAGACACGGAAGTGTCGAGGTCACACGGGGCCGACGCAGCGTCGAGGCGCGAGGAGCGCGACCGAAGCACAGCGCAGGCGGCTTCGCAGTCACATCGCCCGCGGCACACCGCTTGCCCGCGAAGACGAAAACCTCGTCCCCTCGCGGCCCCAGCCGGATCGTCCCGGCGCTCGAATCACCCCGAAAGGAGCCCCGCGTGATCAGACGGATCATCCTCTCCTGCCTATGTCACCTGCTGGTGAGCTGGCTGGTCTCGTAGGATCCCACGGCGGTCAGAAGAAGAGCGCCTGGATCAACGACTCGATCAGCGCGCCCAGGATCCAGGCGGCCACGGGCAACAGCAGGTACAGACCGAAGCGAGCGTAGCTCGCCGCCGCGATCGGCCACCCGGCCACCTGGCTCATGACCCGGCGGTAGGCGAGCAGGTCGGCCAGCTGGCCGGGTGTGCCGCTACCCGCCTTCAGCACATCCCGGGTCTGGCTGCCCGCTTCACCCGTCTGCCAAGTCGAGGGTGTACTGTACGCCCAAGAAAGTGCGGCGATGGTGCGGCGTCACGCCGTGGCGCACGATCCCCTCGCGATGGTCGCGGGTCGCGTAGCCCACGTTGTGCTCCCAGCCGTAGCCCGGGTAGCGGTCCGCCAGCCGCGTCATCAGCCGATCGCGGACGACCTTGGCGACGATGGCCGCGCAGGCGATCGAGTGGCACTTCCGATCACCCTTGATGATGGCCAGGTGGTCGCCCAGCTCCGGCTGCGGGCGCCCGTCCACCAGCACGGTGTCGGGCTCCACCGGAAGGCGGCCGAGCGCGCGCTGCATGGCCAGGCGCGTGGCGCGCCGAATGTTCAGCCGTTCGATCTCCCGGGTCGACGCGGCGCCGACGCCCACGCCCACCGCCCGCTCGAGCACCGCCGCGGCGATTTCCTCGCGCTGCACCGCATTCAGGAGCTTCGAGTCGACGACGCCCTTGACGCCGCCCTCGACGGGCAGGATGACCGCCGCCGCCACGACCGGTCCGGCCAGGCAGCCGCAGCCGACTTCGTCGACGCCAGCGATGTGAGGGAATCCGGCGCGCCAGTACCGGCGCTCGGTGGTGAGGGCGATCGCCCGGCGGCCCATGGCCGCGCCTCAGCGGGTGCGCTTCTCTTTGATGCGCCCCTTCTTGCCTTTCAGCTGGCGCAGATAATAGAGCTTGGCCCGCCTGACCTTGCCCTTGCGGAGAACCTTGATCTCGGACACCGACGGCGAGTTGATGGGGAAGACCCGCTCGATGCCGACGCCGCCCGATACCTTCCGGACGGTGAAGGTCTCGCTGAGACCGCCGCCACGCCGGGCGATGCAGATGCCCTCGAACGGCTGCAAGCGCTCCTTGTCGCCTTCCTTCACCCGGACCATGACGCGCACCGTATCGCCGGGATCGAGGTCGGGAAGGTCTTTCTTGAGCTGCTCTTTCTCGATCTGCTGTATTACGTCCATCTCCACACGTCTCCATACCCGGCGACAACGTTCGGTCTACTAGCCAGCCTTACAAGATAATCGGCGCCGGGCGGACGTCAAACCCCCCTCTTTGGGGGTGTGAATGTTCAATTCTCGATATTCAACTCTCAAGGAGAAGGCTCAATGTTCACATCCAATTATCACTTTTCAATCAATTGGCAAATTGAGAATCGAACGTGAACATTGAGCCTTCCCCTTTATGATTGAATATCCAGAATTGACATTCGCGCCTCTACCCCACCCTGTCGTCGCCCGCCCCGCCCCGCTCCCAGAGGTCCGGCCGCATCTCCCGGGTCAGACGCTCCGCCGCCTGGCGGCGCCAGCGGGCGATCGCCTCGTGGTCACCGGAGCGCAGAACTTCAGGCACCTCCATCCCCCGATACTCCGGCGGCCGGGTATAGCCCGGCGGCGCCAGCAGCGGCGGTTCGTCATAGAAGGAGTCGGTAGCCGCCGAATCGTGGTCGCCGAGGGCGCCGGGGAGCAGCCGAACCACGGCGTCGACCAGGCAGAGCGCCGCCGGCTCGCCGCCGCTGAGTACGAAGTCGCCGAGGGAGAAGACGTCGGTGGCCAGCCCTTCGGCGACCCGCCAGTCGACGTCCTTGTAGTGTCCGCAGAGCAGGGTGAGATCGCGCTGCAGCGAAAGTCGCACCGCATCCTCGTGCCGGAAGACCCGGCCGCGGGCGTCGAGCAGCACGATCGCGCCGACCGGCTCCAGATCGTCCACCGCCTCGAAGAACGGCTCCGGCTTCATCACCATGCCGGCGCCGCCGCCGTACGGCTCGTCGTCGACGGTCCGGTGCCGGTCGTGGGTGTAGTCCCGCAGGTCGACGGTCCGGTAGCTGACCAGACCCTTCTGTGCGGCACGCCCGGGGATGCCGAGGCCCAGCGCGCCGGCGAAAAAGTCCGGGAAGATCGTCAGAATGTTGATCCGCATTTCGTCACCCGTTCGGCGCTCGCCGGGTCTCAGGTTTCCAGCAACCCGGGTGGCGGCTCGATGATCAGCCTGCGGCTCGCCAGGTCGAGTTCGCGTACGATCCCGGTGCCCAGCGGGATCAGGTGCTCCCGGTTCGCGCCTTCGACGCCCAGAATGTAGCCCGTGGCCCCCTCGTACACATCGGCCACGCGGCCCACCCGGCCACCGTCCACCAGGTAGACCTCGAGGCCGAACAGATCGTGGACGAACATCTCGCCCTCGTCCAGCGGCCGCACCTCGTCCCGGGCGAGGAGCAGCGTGGTCCCCGACAACGAACCCGCCTGTGTTCGATCGGTAATCTCGTCGAATTGGACGATCAGGCCACCTTTGGTCGGCCTGGCCCGCCGAACGGTGAGCCGTTCCTCTGGCTCGAGCCGCCGACCGTCGCGGTCGCCGAGCGGCAGCACGCGACCGGCGGCGTACACGTCGACCACGTCGTCGGTCGTCGGCGTCACGATGCACTCGCCCTTGATCCCGTGAGCCCTGCGAATCTCACCCACGGTCAGGTGCCCCGTGTCCGCGTCCTTTCTCTCGTCCGCGTCTCCCGCTTCACTCATCTTGCAAACCGCTCCGCCCAGTTCGAACAATCTGCCACGTTGAAGGGCGGCCTCCGGACATCCTCCCCGGCACCGACCGCGACCGCCAGCAGCAGGAACGGCGCGCCGACACCAGAAAAGATGAGCGCCGACCCGTTCGGGGACAGGTCGGCGCGCTCTCTCAGCCTGGTGAGGCCGGCCGGACTACTTCTTCTCTTCGGCCTCTTCGGCTTCCCCCTCTTCGGCCTCGTCCGGCGTGGACTCTTCCTCTTCCTGTTCCTCCGCCTCCGCTTCCCCGGCCGCCTCGGGCTCTTCCGCCTTCTCCGCCGCCGCCTCGGGCTCCTCGTCCTTTTCGGAAGCCGCTTCCGGCGCCTCCTCGGTGGCCTCGGCTTCCGCTTCGGCCGGAGCCGCCTCCTCGGCCTTCACCTCGGCCTCCACTGCGGCCGGAGCCGCCTCTGCCACCTTCGCCTTCTCCTTCGACGGTTCGGCCGGGTGGATCGTCTTGCCCTTGGGATCGCCGATCTTGACCACGCCTTCACCGTCGGTGCCGTCGGCGAACTTCTTCAGGATGCCGCCCCTGCGGAACAGCTTTTCCACCGACTCGCTCACGCTGGCCCCCTGGCTCAGCCAGTACAGGGCACGCTGCTCGTCGATCTCGATGTACGAGGGCCGGGTCCGCGGATTGTATTTGCCGATGCTCTCGGTCACGCGGCCCCCGCGGGCGTGCATGCTACCCGCCACAACGATCCGGAAGGACGCTTGTTTCTTCCGGCCTACTCTACGCAGTCTGATCCGTGTCGCCATACTACTCCTCTGGTGTCGAAAAGGCCGCGAAACTTACGAGAACCCCCGGTCCGCATCAAGGGCCGCGGCCTTCAGGCCTCGACGTCGATGATCTGCTTGCGTCGGGTACCCACCGAGATGTAGCGGATCGGCCGACCCGTCAGCTCGGCGATGCGGTCCAGGTAGGCACGGGCCGCCGCCGGCAGGTCCGCCACGCGACGCGCCTCCGCCGTTGACGCCTGCCAGCCGGGCATCGCCTCGTAGATGGGCTCCATCTCGCACAGCGTGGTGAGGTCGGCGGGAAACTCGTCCAGCCGCTCGCCGCCCAGCCGGTAGCCCACGCCCAGCTTCACCTCGGGCAGCCCGTCGAGCACGTCGAGCTTGCTGACCGCCAGGGCCGTCAACCCGTTGATCCGGCCGGCGTAGCGGACCACCGCGGCATCGAACCAGCCGGTCCGTCGCGGCCGGCCGGTGGTGGCGCCGTATTCGGCGCCCAGCTCGCGGAGGCGCGCCGCTTCTTCCTCCGGTAGCTCGGTGGGCAACGGGCCGGCGCCCACCCGGGTGGTGTACGCCTTCACCACGCCCAGCACCGCGTCGACGTCGGTGGGCCCGAGCCCGACTCCGGTGGCGGCCGCACCGGCGGTGGTGTTGGAGGACGTGACGTACGGGTAGGTCCCGTGATCGACGTCCAGCATGGTGCCCTGCGCGCCCTCGAGCAGGACCCGCTCGTCCCGATCGAGCGCGCGCTTCAGAACGGCGCCCACATCGGTGGACATGGCCAGCAGCCGTTCGGCCCCGCTCATCGTCTCGTCGAAGAGACGTTCGCCGTCGACCTCCAGGTCCGAGCCGAGCAGCTGCAGCCGCTTCCGCGCTCGCTCGGCGGCGGCATCGATCTGCTCCTTCAGACGGTCCGGCGCCGCCAGGTCACCCACGCGGATTCCGACTCGAGCCACCTTGTCGGTGTACGCCGCCCCGATCCCCCGGCCCGTGGTCCCGATTCGGTCCGCACCGCGGCTCTCTTCCTCGGCCCGGTCGAGCAGCTTGTGGATCGGCAGGACGAGCTGCGCTCGCGAGCTGACGTAGATCCGCTCCTCGGCGTCTTCGTAGCCCCGCTCCATCAGGCCGTCCAGCTCGTCGAACAGTCCGGCGGGGTCGAGAACCATCCCGTTGCCGAGGACGCAGCGTTTGCCCGCGTACAGGATTCCGGACGGGATCTGATGCAGGATGAACTCGTCCTCGCCCACGCGCACGGTGTGGCCGGCGTTGGCACCGCCCTGATAGCGAGCGATCCAGTCGGCGTCTCTGGCGAGCACGTCGACGATCTTGCCCTTCCCCTCGTCACCCCATTGGGAGCCCACCACTACCAGACCGCGGACATCGCCATCGAACATGATCGACCTCAATGAAAAAGCCCCCGTCTCGGGGGGCTGCGGTTTTCGCGTATCCTTTGAAGCAAGCTAGATCCGCGGTCGGCGGGTGTCAATGCCAAGTCGGAGCCGGATACTGACCGGTGCGCAGCCCTCATTGGGCCCGACCGACATTTCCGGGCGTCGGGACGGGTCGTCGGAGCGGAGCTGGTTTTAGCGACCCCGCGATCACGGCGCAGCCGTGAGCGCGGGGGAGGCCGGAGCGAGACGACTCGTCCCGACGCCCAGCCCCACAAACGTTCCGACTACGAGATGACGGAAAAGACCCCGATAATGGCGATGCAGAGCCCGACGAAGATCTTCGTCGCCGCGCCCGCCGCCTTGCCGAGAACGGCGCCCCAGCCGGCGCTGAACGATGCGCGCCGCTCGGCCCCGCCCAGCAACTCGAGACCCACCGCGCCGGCGAAGGCGCCCAGGAAGGCGCCGATCACGCTGCCGATGATGGGAACCGGCGTGCCGATCACGGCGCCGATCAGGCCACCCAACAGAGCGCCCCATCCCGCGCGGCTCGACCCGCCGTAGCGGCGGGCGAAGCGGAAGGAGAGCCACGCCTCCGCCGCCTCGGCCAGCCCGGCGAGAACCACCACGAGGGCCAGGGTGCCCCAGCCGATACGGGTGAACCCGTCGAGCACGGCATAGCCGACCAGCGCGATGACCATCAGCCAGAGACCGGGCAGGCCGAAGGGGATCAACACCAGCCCGACGAGGAAGAGGGCGACCAGGGCGAGGAAGAGCGTCAGATCCATCAGCTCGGCTCAGCCCGACGCGCTAGCCTGTTCCGACACGAGCCCGGCTTTCTTCAGCTCTTTCTGCACGGTGCGCCGCGACTTCTCGTCCAGGGGGCGCAGCGGCGGCCGGGGCAGTCCGCCGTCCAAGCCCAGCAGGTCCAATCCGTGCTTCACGCCGGCCACGCCGAGCTCGCGGACGATCCGGTTGTGGACCGGCGTCAGGCGTCCCTGAACGGCGCCGGCTGGACCCATCGCGCCGGCGCGGAACTGCTCGTAGACCTCCACCGTCTCCCGAGGCGCGAGGCATCCCACCGCCACGATGCCGCCCGCCGCGCCCATCTCCAGCGCGGCGTAGAGCCTGGACCCGGCGCCCACCAGCACGCTGCAGTCCGGCGGCGCCGCGTCGAGCAGCGCGCCCAAGTTCTTCAGGTCGCCGGTGGAGTCTTTGATGCCGGCCACGTTGGGGTGGCTGCCCAGCTCCGCCAGCAGACCGGGGGTGATCTCCAGCGGCACGAACTGCGGCACGTTGTACAGGATCACGGGGACCGGGATGGCGTCGGCCACCGCCTCGTAGTGGCGGCGAACGGTCTCGGCGTCCATCCGTCCCCGGTAGTAGGCCGGCGGCCGCACCAGCACCGCATCGGCACCCACAGCGGCCACCGCGCGCGACAATCGGATCACCGCCCGTGTGGCCTCGGCGCCGGTGCCGGCCACCAGCGTCCGCTCCGGCGGCACCACGTCCCGGGCCCACTCCACCAGCTGCACCACCTCGTCCTCGTCGAGGAGCGGCGCTTCGCCGGTGGACCCGGCGATCACCAGGCCCTGGACGCCGGCGTCCAGCCAGGCGCGCAGGTTGTCACGGAAGGAGACCGGCGCGATGTCCCCGCTCTTGGGGTCGAACGGCGTGGTGACGGGCAGCGTTACGCCGGCGAGCGTCACTCAGATGAGCTCCTGCACCAGTTCGTCCTGGCCCAGTGTCTTCATCTTCAGCTCGAAATCTGCCGGGTTGGAGGCCGCGTACTTCGCGGTCTCGTACTCGACCAGGTTCTTGTTCACCAGGTCCATCAGGTGCTGGTCGAAGGTCTGCATGCCGTACTGCTGTCTGCCTTCCTCCATCAGGTCCCGGATCTCGCCGATCTTCTTCGGATCGAGGATGCAGTCGCGGATCGCGCCGGTGACCCGCATGACCTCGGCCGCCAGCTGGCGCCCGCTCCCATCCTTCCGCGGCAACAGGCGCTGCGAGATCACGGCGACCAGCGACTCGGCCAGCCGCACGCGCAGCATCTCCTGCTCCTCCGGTGGGAAGACCGAGATGGTCCGGCTGATCGTGGTGGCGGCATCGGGCGTGTGCAGGGTCGAGATCACCAGGTGGCCGGTCTCGGTGGCCTTGATCGCCGTGTCGATGGTCTCGGTGTCGCGCATCTCACCGATCAGGATCACGTCGGGGTCCTCGCGCAGCGCCGCGCGCAGGCCCGTCTGGAACGAGCTGGTGTCGCTGCCCACCTCGCGCTGGGTGATCGAGCAGTTGATGTCGCGGTGCAGGTACTCGATCGGGTTCTCCAGCGTGATCACGTGCTTGCGGAACTTCTGGTTGATGTGGTTGATCATCGCCGCCTGCGTCGTCGTCTTACCGGAACCCGTCACACCCGTCACCAGTACCATCCCGCGCGGCATGGAGGAGATGTCGGCCACGACCTCGGGCAGGCCCAGCTCGTCGAACTTGGGGATCTCCACCGGGATGATCCGCAGCACGATCATGAAGCTGCCGCGCTGCCTCAGGATGTTCACGCGGAAGCGGCCGAGCCCGGGCACGCCCCAGGCGCAGTCGTAGTCGGTGATGCGGTCGATGTTGTTCCTGTCCCGTTCGTTGGGGATCAACCGCAACGCGACCTCGCGCGTTTGCTCCGGTGTGAGCAGCTGCTTGGTCATCGGGACCAGGTCGCCGTGGACCCGGGCACGGAAAACATCACCCGCCTTGATGTGCAGGTCGCTCGCTCCACGCTCGATCGCCGTTCTGAGAATCTTCTCCATAACGCGCTCCCTAGTACCCTGCCTGCTTGTCCACCACGTTGAGTAGCGGCTCCTCTTTAAGATAACGCCGCAGGTTCTCGATGATGAGCTCCGTCTCGCGCGCCCAGAAACGGGGGCTCACACCCCCGACGTGCGGGGTCAGGCACACGTTGTCCAGCTCCCAGAGCGGGCTGGAGGCCGGCAGCGGTTCGTCGACGAACACATCAAGCCCGGCACCGCGGATCGAGCGGGACCGCAGCGCCTCGACCAGCGCCGCCTCGTCCACCAGGGTGCCCCGCGCCACGTTGACCAGCACCGCCTCCCGCTTCATCCCGGCCAGCGCCGCTGCGCCGATCAGACCCTCGGTCTCGGGCGTGCTGGGCACGGTCAGCACCACGTAATCGCTACCCGCCAACACCTCGTGAAGGTCCGTCGGGCCGAATAGTCGCTCGACCTCGGGATAGTCCTGATCCGGGTGGCGCTTCACCGCCCAGACCCGCATCCCCAGCCCTTTCGCGCGCCGGCCCACATCGCGCCCGATGCCGCCGTAACCGATGATCCCCACCACGGAGTCGGTCAGCTCGCGCACCGGACCCGGGACGTCGGCGATCGGGTCCCGGTTCCAGCGTCGCTGGCGGCGCCCGACCTCGGCGTGATCGAGGGCCCGGGCAAAGTAGAACATCATGGCGATCGCGTGTTCGGCCATCGGCACGCCGTGTGTCCCCGAGGAGTTCGTGAAGATCACGTCGCTCTCGCGCATCTCCGGGTAGAGCGATCCGCCGACACCGGCCGCCCCGGAATGGACCCAGCGGATGCGATCGCTGCACTCGAACACCTCCCGCGGTATCCCGAACCCGACGTAGACCTCCGCGTCGGCCAGCGCCGCCAGCAGCGCCGGGGTCCGGCGCGGCACGCCGTCGCCCGACCCGTCGGCCTCCTCCTCGACCTCGATCAGCTCCCAATCGGCCGGCAACGCCGCCCGAATCCGTGCGCTGTCCTCCTCGGGCATACACCAGAGCGGGTAGCGAGACGAGTACATGTCTATGACGAAGCGTCGTTTAGGCAGGGGAGTCATGACTCGAGCCGGCGTGGCCACATCTCATATTATAATGCAAGAAACCGATTCGTGGCGACTTTCGCTTCAATTCATCGTGATTCGCCTGACGCCCGGCAGGGACGCGACCTCGTGGAACGCGCTCTCCCGATCGACGGCCGGACCACGCACCGAATACGACGCGCGGAAACGCTCGCGCTGTTTCTCCACCTTCTCGGTCCGCGCCTTCAGCCGGTATCCCTCTATTATCCCGACGATCGCCGCCAGCACCTCGGCGTTGGGCTCCGTGGTCACCTGGATATCCACCGAGCGGCGACGCGTGAACACGAAGCCCTCGACCCAACCCAACAGGATCAGCGTCACCGCCACGAGCGCCGTCGCGCCGATCGCCGGCACGTAGAAATGGGCCCCCACCGCCAGACCGATGGCCGCCACCACCCATAACGTGGCCGCGGTCGTCAGGCCCACCACGCTGCCACGTTGCACCAGGATGGTTCCGGCACCGATGAAGCCGATCCCCGATACGACCTGGGCCGCGATCCGGCCCGGATCCGCCGGACCCACCACCGCCGCCGCCGCCACTCCCCGCGAGATGTCCATCAGGAGAGCCGCGCCCACACAGATCAGTATGTTGGTGCGCAGGCCGGCGGGCTTGCTCTGCAGCTCGCGCTCCAGTCCGATCACGCCGCCGAGCAGCGTGGCCAGCACCAGGCGGCCGAGCAGGCCGAGCTCGAGCGTTTCCAACAACTGCGGGTCGAGCCAATCGAACACGTGACCCCTCCTGCCGAGGCCGGAACCGTGGAATGCTATGCGGCGACGGATGCGAGCGGGCCGCGCCGAACCGTCCGAATCTACCTCCCCTTCACCTTCGGACCGCCGCCCCTGAGGCCCATCCGCGCCAGCGCCTCCTGCATGGTGCTCGACGCGATCTCCCGGCAGTGCTCGGCACCCCGTTCCAGGGTTTCGGCGACGCGCTCCGGATGCCGCTTCAATTCCATCGCCCGCTCGCGGATCGGGTCCAGCTCCTTGATGATGTTGTCGGCCAGCCGCCGCTTGCAATCGATGCAGCCGATCCCCGCCGTGCGGCATCCGTGCTCGGACCAGGCGATGTCGGCCGGACTGGAGAAGTGGCGATGCAGGCTGAAGATGTTGCACACGAAGGGATTACCCGGGTCCTCGCGCCTCACCCGTGCCGGATCGGTGACAGCCGGCCGCAGCTTCGCCCAGATCTCGTCCGGCGACTCGAGCAGGCCGATCGTGTTGCCCAGCGATTTCGACATCTTGGCCTGTCCGTCGAGACCCATCACCCGACGCACCTCCCCGACCAGCGCCTCCGGCTCCGGGAAGTACTCTCCGAACCGGCCGTTCCACTTCCGCGCGATCTCCCGCGTCAGCTCCACGTGCTGCACCTGGTCCTCGCCCACCGGCACCAGCTCCGCCTGGTAGAGCAGGATGTCCGCCGCCTGCAGCACCGGGTAGTTCAGCAGCCCCGCCAGAACCGATTCCTGCCGCGACGCCTTGTCCTTGTACTGGGTCATCCGCTCCAGCTCGCCTATCGGCGTCACGGTGTTGAACAGCCAGGCCAGCTCGGCATGCTGTGGCACGTGCGACTGGACGAAGATCGTGCACTTCTCAGGATCGAGGCCAGCCGCCATCAGCGTGAGCGCCATGTCGAACACGCGCGCCGGCATCTCCTCCGGCTCGTAAGGCTGCGTCACGGCGTGCAGATCGACGATGCAGAAGAAGCACTCGTACTGCTCCTGCAGCTCGACCCAGTTCTTCACCGCGCCGAGATAGTTGCCGATGTGCAGCTCGCCCGAAGGCTGAATACCGCTGAATACGCGCTTCTTCTTCGTCATTCGCTGATTCGAATACGAGGAATCCGGGTCCCGCAAGTTACCGACTGGTACCCGGCTGAACGGCGGCTTAAGTTACCGAACCGCTATAACCCGATCAAGCTATGAACTCGCTGGAAGACCTGCTGCACGCCGCCCGGAACGCCGCTGAAGCGGCGGCCGCGATCCACCGGCGTGGCGCCAGCCGCCTCGACCCGGAGGCCTGGACAGAGAAGGGCCACGCCGACTGGGTGAGCGAGGTCGACCACGAGGCCGAAGCGGCGGCGGTGGGCGCGATCCGCGAGACGTTCCCGAACCACGCGATCGCCGCGGAGGAGAGCGATTGGGGCGGTCCGGAGTCCGACGATGCGGAGGTCACCTGGTACGTCGACCCTCTCGATGGCACGACCAACTACCTGCACGGCTATCCGTATCACTCGGTGTCCATCGCCGCCGTCGATTCGCAGGGCCTGGCGGCGGCCGTGGTGGTGAACAGCGGCCGCTGGGAGACGTTCGAGGCGATGCGCGGCGAAGGAGCCCGGATGGATGGGCATCCGATCGCGGTTTCGAAGGTCGACGAGCTGAAGCTGGCGCTCATCGGGACGGGGTTCCCGTTCAAGAAGACCGAGCTGCTGGGGACGTACATGAAGCAATTCGGCGAAATACTGCCCCGGACCAGTGGCATCCGCCGCACCGGGTCCGCCGCCATCGATCTGTGCGACCTCGCCTGCGGTCGGCTGGACGGCTTCTGGGAGCTGCACCTGGCCCCCTGGGACGTGGCGGCCGGTGTGCTCATCCTGCGCGAGGCGGGCGGCGTGATCACAGACCTGGCGGGCAACGACGACGTCATCGAGCACGGTGGCTTCATCGCCGGGAACCCGGCGATCTACCGGGAGCTCTACCGCCTGGTCCGCAGCACGAAGTAGGAGGCGGGGCTAGGGCGCCGGACCGGGGGGCGGGTGCGCGGGGGGCGCCACCGCCGTGCGGCGGATATTGGACTTTCCGGGCCGAAGCCCCATATTAGTGACCCCCGACGTTGTCTCGAATCCGCCTAAAACCTCCCCCGCGATACCGAATCTGCCGGATTAGGCGTACGCACCTTGACTACGAGCGCCGATCACGACATCGACCTGCGCAACTGGCGCCTGGGCCACTGGTTCTATGCGCTGCTTTACGCGCTGGCACCGAAGCGCGTGCTCCACGGCATCACCGTCGCTTCCTCGCGCATCGGCACGCACGACGTAGAGGATTCTTTCCGCAAGGTGGACGCGGCTCTGACCACCATCGCCCGCTTCGATCCGCCGCGCTACGCTCACCTGAAGCGAGACATGCCGAAGATCTGGATCGGACCGATCCCGGATTATGCCCGAGGCCAGTGGATCGACGAACTGCGGCTCTGCATGCTTCGCGACTCGTTCGTCGGCGACGAGAAGGTATCCGTTTCCTACGTCGCCGCCCTCCTGGTACACGAGGCGACCCACGCGCGCGTGCGGCGTCGGGGCATCGCCTTCGACGAGGCGATCCGCCCGCGGGTCGAGCGCGCCTGCATCAGGGCGCAGCTCGCCTTCGTTCGCACCCATCCCGAGGGCGTGCCGCTGATCCCTATCTTCGAAGAGAATCTTCGCCGGGCGGATTCGTGGTGGTCGGACGGGCGGCTGCGTTCCGTCCAGCTCCGCGCGCTCAAACAGCTAGGCGCGCCGCGCCGCCTGCGTTGGCTGATCAATCGCGTCTCGCGGAACGGGGCCTGAGGAGGGTTCGGCGACCTACAGCCAGCCGATGAGGATCACCGTGCTGACCACCAGCCAGACCAGGAAGAGGACGCCGAACAGCCAGTACTCGATCGCCCGGAACCGCTGTCTTCCCTTTTTGCCGTGGAACCAGGCGCCGATCAGCACGGCGGGAAGCCCGGTGAGGACCGCCACGAGCACCAGCTTGTAAAGGACGTTCGGCACGACGTTCATTTCGACCAGCTGCGAGGAGACCTCGAGCGCGCCCCAACCGATCGCCCCGTAGACCAGCATGATCTGCGGCAGGTAGCGCTCTTTCATCTTGCCGAACACATCGCCCGACGAAGCCGACCGCGCCGCGCCCCCCGGCACCGGGGTCACTTCCCCCGTCGACAGATCGGTCAGCCGCTCGTGAACGTCGCCGGAGCTGGGTCTGTCTTCCGGCTTCTTGTTGAGGCAGGCCGCCAGCACTCGCTCCAACTCCGGGTCGATTCCGGCGCGCAGCTCCGAGAGCTTCCTCGGCTCGTGGTGGACGTGAGCCGTGAACATCTCGCGCTTGGAGGTCGCGTCGTACGGACCACTGCCGGTCAGCAGCTCGTAGCCCAGTAAGCCCAGGCCGTAAACGTCGCTTCGCTCCGTGACCTCGTTCCCCATCAGCTGCTCCGGGCTCATGTACCGCGGATCGCCCACCAGTTCGCCCGTGCGGGTGATGCGGGTCGGCTGGCTGCTGTCGCCGCGCGCCAGGATCGCAGCGATGCCGAAATCGCTCAGCAGCGCGCGGCCCGTTTCCTCTTCGTAAAGCACGTTGTCGGGACGGATGTCGCGGTGAACGATCCCCCGCTTGTGCGCCGCCTGCAGGGCCGACGCCATTTCGGCGATCACGCGTCGCGCCACGTCGACCTGCAACGGCCCCTGCGCCTTCAAACGATTGGCCATCGTCGTCCCCTTCACGTACTGCATGACGATGTATGGCAAGTCGTTCGAGAGGCGGCCGACGCGATAGACGCCCACTATGTTGGGGTGCTCGAGGGCGGCGGAAGATTGGGCCTCGCGCTCGAACCGGGCCCGCGCCTGGCTGTCCCGGGCGAGCCGGGGGGACAGAACCTTCACCGCGACCATGCGCTTCAGCGTCTCCTCCCTCGCCAGGTACACGTCACCCATCGAGCCTCGGCCCAACCGCCGGACGACTTGCAACTCGGGCGTCAGCTCCTCGCGGAGGATGTCCTCGAGTTCGTCGGCCGACTTCATGCCCGGCTTCGGGAGTGGCGTCTGGTCCGTATCGCCGCTCAAGTTGTTCCTGGCCCTATTCCGTCGCTTATCGGAGCCACCGGTCGCGATCGTCAATCTGGACCGGGTCCTGTCCTGCGGGGGTTGGTGTGCCCGCTGCCAGCGGGACTTTACGCACCGGACCCCTGTGGTGGCAAGGGGGAAGGGGTGGGCGGCGAGCGGTAGTGGGTAGGCGGTAGTGGGTGGTGGGTGGTGGGGCGCTCCATCCATTGGCTCCTCAGGCGCTGATTACCCGCTGCGCACTACCCACTACCCACTACCCGCTACCACTCACTCGTATCTCAAGGCGTCAACCGGGTCCGTCCGGGCCGCCCGCCAGGCGGGGAACCAGCAGGCGAGGAGCGCGGTGAGCGCCAGGATCAGCGCGACGGCGGAAAAGGTGAACGGATCGGCGGCGCTGATCTGGTAGAGCTGGCTGGAGAGGAGCCGGGCCAGCCCGAAGCCGACGGCCAGCCCGATGGCCACGCCGAGCAGGGCAAGCGACATCCCCTCACGCACCACCAGGGTCAGCACCTTGCCGCTCTCAGCGCCGAGGGCGATCCGGACCCCGATCTCCTGGGTTCGCTGGTTCACCGAATAGGCCATGACACCGTAGATCCCCACGGCGGCCAGGACGAGCGCCACGAACGCGAACCCGGCCATCAGGAGGGTGCTGAACCGTTCATGCGCTACCGATTCCGAGACCACCGCGTTCATCCGCTTCACCGAGTAGACGGGCAGGTTGGGGTCGAGTGCCTGCACCTCGCGTCGGAGCGCCGGGACCAGCGTAGCCGGATCGCTGGCGGTGCGAACCATGATGTCCATCCACGGGAAATTCAGCTGGGTATGCGGAAAGTAGATCTTGGCTCGCGGGGCCACGCCCAGCTCGCTGTGCCGCACATCTCCCACGACCCCGACGATCTCGCGCGGGGTCTCGTCTCCCATGCGCACCACCATCCGCTTGCCGATCGGATCCTGATCCGGCCAGTGGGTCGCCGCCGCCGTCCGGTTGATGATGATCACCGGCGGCGAATCGGGGCCATCCCGAGAATCGAACTCGCGGCCCCGGAGCAGCGGAATCCCCATGGTCCGGAAATACTCCGGGCTGATCATGCGGATGTCCGCCGTCGGCCGGTCGCCCGGCGACGGGGTCGGCCGATCGGTGGGCCAGAACGATGTCCCCGGCGCCAGTCCGCCACCCAGCGGGCGGGCCACCGTGGTGGCCGCCGACTCCACGCCGGGCAATCCCCGCACCCGCTCCAGCAGCCGGTCGGCGAACTCGGCCCGGCCCCTCATCCCCGTGTAGTCGCTCCCTCGCAGGGTCACCTGGGCGCTGATCAGGCGTTCGGCCTGGAACCCGGGGTCGACCTGCCACAGCGCCCAGAAGCTGCGCATGATGAGGCCGGCGCCGATGAGGAGGACCACCGCCAGCGCCATTTCCGTCACTACCAGGCCGCGCCGGGCCCGACGCCCGCTCAGCTCGGTGCCACCCCGGCCGCCTTCCCGAAGCGGCGCCTGCAGGTCCGTCCGAGAAGCCTGGAGCGCGGGCACCACGCCGGACAAAAGCGCCGCCACCAGCGCCACGCCGGCGGTGAAAGCCAGCACCGGCCAGCTGAGCCCCACGTTCTCCAGACGCGGGATGTCGCCCGGGCTGAGCGCTACCAGGGCCTCGATCCCCCACACCGCGAACACCACCCCGACCGCCGCGCCCGCCAGCGCCAGGATGAGGCTCTCGGTGATCATCTGTCGCAGCAGCCGTCGCCGGCCGGCGCCCAACGCGCCACGGACCGCGATCTCCCGGCCCCGGGCCGACGCATGGGCGAGCAGCAGGTTGGCCACGTTGGCGCAGGCGATGAGCAGGACCAGCCCTACCGCGGCCACCAGGATGAGCAGCGCTGGCCGCGCGTTCCCCACCACCTGGCTGTGCAGCGGGACGACGTTGGCGGTCCAGCCGGCGTTGAAGTCGTGGGCCTCCTCCAGGCGGCCCGCGATCGTCTTCATCTCGGCCTGCGCCTGTTCCAGGCTGACATCCGGCGCCAGCCGGGCCAGAACGAACAGCGAGCGACCGTAGGAGGACCGTGCGTCCTCACCCAGCGTCAGCGGGACCCAGAGGTCCTGGGCCTGCAGCCAATCGGACCGGAACGCCGCCGCCTGGGGTCGGAAGCGGATCCCCTCGAAGCCGGCCGGGGCCACCCCGACGACGGTGTGCTCGATCCCCTCCACCGTCACGGTCCGCCCGATGATCTCCGGGTCGCCGCCGAAGCGCCGCTGCCACAGCCCGTGGCTTAGCACGGTCACCCGGTCATTGCCTTCCACCCCCTCTTCCGGCGTGAACACGCGGCCGAGCGCCGCATCGACCCCGAGGATCTCGAAATAGCCGGGCTGCACCAGCGATGCCTGGATCCGCTGCGGCCCGTCCGGTCCCGACAGCACCGCGCCGCGGCTGAACATCGCCGCCATGTCCTCGAACACCCGGTTCTGGTCCTTCCACTCCAGGTAGTTCGCCGGCGATACGACGTTTTGGGTGCGGTTCCGCTCGATCGCGTGCTCCCACACCATCACCAGGCGATCCGGATCCTCGAACGGCAACGGCCGGAGCAGCACGTCGTAGACCACGCTGAAGATCGCGGTGTTCGCACCGATCCCCAGCGCCAGGGTCAGCACCGTGATCGCGGCGAAGGCGGGATTCCGCGCCAGCTTCCGGACACCGAAACGAACGTCTTGCCAGATAGATTCCATAGAGAATCAGTAGACAGGTGAACAGTGAAACAGTAAGGGGTCAGGGGATCGGCCCCCGTGCACCCTGCCAGCGATTCATTACTAATGGAAGTTGCGTGCCAGCCATCGGGTTGGATCGGGAGGGCCAAACGCACCGCGTGGCGCGGATTTGTCCTGGTCGGGCCGCGCAACGCGCCGCCCGGGGCTGAACCGGTTTACCGAGCCCGGGACCGGGCATCCCGGAAACGAACGGCGTATGTCGGTCGGGAGTAGGGAGTGGGGAGAAGGTTCGCCGGCTGCTCTCCACTCCCCACTCCGCACAGCCCACCCCCTACTCCTTACCCTCCGCTGTTTATTTTTCTCGCTTTACGGCCACAACCAGCCGAAGACGCCGCCGGTCAGCAGGCCGAATACGAGGGCATCGATCACGCTCTTCCAGACGCTGCTCCACGTGCGCCCCAGCCAGATCGCCCCCGGAATTTCCGCCGCACCGTAGGCCAGGAACGCCACCGTTCCCAGTACGCGGAAGACGTGCAGATATTCGGCGCCGGCATCGATCGCGGCGTAGCCGACGTAACCGACCATGAACGAGACGCCCAGACAGAAGATGAAGTACTGGATCAAGCTCTTCGTCATGTTCGGCGGCTCGCTGACGATCAGCATGCCCATTGGACCCTGTTTGATCTTTTCCTCGGCGCCCTCCTGTTTGCGACCCTCCGGCGTCGCCGCGTACGGAAAGACGTACTGCCCCCGGCCCAGGTTCAGGCTGCGAATCGCGTTCAGTAGCAGCTCGTCGTTGGGAATGCCCACCCAGTCGCTGCGATGGTGCGGAAGGACCGTCCACGCGACGAAAGCGGCGACGAAGACGATCAGCGCTGACAGGAGTATCGGCAGCCAGAGGGAAACCAGTGAGACGTCAGGCATGTTCAACCTCCCGGTTCGTTTTGGGACCATCATGCCGCGCGCCGGGGTCGGCGCCTGCGTCGGGCGACCCCGCGGTCAGGAACTGGTGATTGGGTAAGGCAGAACGAAGATAGGGTCGGGCGGGTGCGGAGCGCGAGGCGGCGGACAAACAGGCGTTTGCCGCCGCCTCCCGCCGACTATTCCATCTGGAACGCCAGGAACATCAGCTGGCCACGACGCTGCACCTGCAACACCACCGCTTCGCTCGCCTCGATCCCCTGGACCTTTTCTCTCAGCTCCACCAGGCTGGTCACCCGCTCGCCGTTCACCGCGTGGATGACGTCTCCGGGAAGGAGCCCGACTTTCCCGTAGGTGGCGTCGGGCGCCCGGGCGGCCACGACCACGCCGCGCTCGCCTCGCAGGCCGGGGAGCAGGGCCGCGGTTCGCGGCGTCAGGTCGACCCCCAGCACGCCGAGGCTGGGCACCAGGTTCTCCTCCGGCGTAACCATGGGCGAAAAGCGGTTCGCGTCATCCGGCCGCTCGTAGACGGGGACCTGGACGGCGATGTTCGACTGATCGCGCAGGATCTCGAGCACGACCCGGTCGCCGACGGTGCGCTGATACACGTTCACATCGAACTGGCGGCCGTTTTCCATCACCTTGCCATCCATCTTCAAGATGATGTCACCGATCTGCAGGCCCGCCCGCTCGGCCGGGCTGCCGGGATACACATCGCCGATGATGACGCCCCAGTCCCGGTGCAGATTCAGGCCGCCGGCGAGTATCGGCGTCACCGTCTGCACGTGGACACCGATCTCTCCGCGCCTCACATACCCGCTGTTCTTGATCTGGTTGAACACGCTGCGCACGATGTTGGCGGGTGCGGCGAAGCCGAGCCCCTGGTTTCCACCGGACATCGAGAGGATCAGCGTGTTTATGCCCACCACCACACCGCGCGTGTCGACCAGCGGACCGCCGCTGTTGCCGGGATTGATCGGCGCGTCGGTCTGGATGTAGATCATCGGGTCCTCAGGCCGCAGCTGTCGGGCCACCGCGCTCACCACGCCCATCGATACCGAGTTCTCCAGTCCGAGCGGGCTTCCGAACGCGAAGACGAGCTGGCCCTTCTTGATCGCTTCCGAGTCGCCCAGTGCCAGGTGGGGAAGATCACGCCTGTCTACCTTGAGCACGGCCAGGTCGGTCTCGCGATCGATGCCCACCACCTGAGCTCCAACCAGCTCGCCCGCCGGTTTCAAAACCGACGCACCCGGTCCCGTATCCTCCGCCGGCCTCGGCAAGCGGACCTGGATCCGCGTCGCCCCATCCACGACATGGAGGTTGGTAACGATGTAGCCGGCGGGATCGAGTATGACCCCGGACCCTCCGACCTGGCGTCGCGTGAGCAGCCCGCTGCCGGGCGCGTCGCCCGACTGCGGCGGCTGGTAGCCGCTCGCCGTGATCTGCACCACAGCGGGCGTCACCTTCTCCGACAGGGCCTCGAACGAGGCGCTCAACTCCCCCAGCGCGCGCAGCGGCCGCTGATCCTGCTGCGCTTCCGTAGTGCCCGGCGGCAGCCCTACGACGCCGGCCGCGACCATCACGAGCGCCAGTCCGATCCTGCGAACCATCGTTTTCTCCCAGCTAAATCATTACACAAGTTCCGTCACAGCCACACACGCCCACCCCCCGGCACCCTGAAGAACGCGGAAACGACGGCGATGGTGCCGTCGGGGGACGGCGTCCAGCTTGACGCCTCCCGCGAACCGCGGTAGTCTCGCCTTCACAGAATGCAGAATCTCACCTCGAGATCCGAGCGGGCTCGCCGGCCCCTTTCGCTGTTCCGGGATCGCCAAACTAAGCCCCCGGACCGGCGCGACAAGTTGCCGGTCCGGGCCATCGGTCGGTCAGGAGCCGACACCCGCTGACCCCGGCGACGACGCACACAGATCCGATACCACCGGGGGAACGACATGTGTCGGAACCACAGGCCGACGGCGACAGCGGTTCGCCGCGCCACGCCCAACCCGCTTGAGTCGACTGGGCGGAGGCGCGCGTCTTGACCCTGTGGCAACGGCTGATCGCGTGGCTCGACGTGCGGCCGCACGAAGTGCGGTCGGTCACGCTGCTGATCCTCGGCGCTTTTCTCGTCATGAGCTTCGTCGTGCTGGCCCGCTCGATCCGCGAAGCTCTGTACCTGCCCGCCTTTCCCGTCGAGACCTTGCCCTATGTGATGGGGGGCGTGGCCGTCCTCAGCGTTCCCGCCGTGGGGCGCTTCTCCGGCCTGCTGGCCCGGCACCCGCCGCGCCAGGTCCTGATGGCGATTCTGCTGCTGCTGGCGACCGGCCTCGCCGTGCTCCTGCCATGGGTCGCCGGCCCCGCCAGCGCCGGCGGCGCGGAAGTCGTCGCGTTCTACCTGTGCACAGCGATCGGCACCCTGCTCCTCACCTCGGGGTTCTGGGTGGGCTGCTCCTCGTATCGCGATTCCTCGCCTTCGCGGGCATCGCCTGGACCCTGGCGATCCTGCCGCTGGTGCTGATGCTGGGCTCGGGGGGTCTCCTCGTCATGTCCCGACTGTTCGTGGCCACCCTGGTCCGTGGCGCCGATGCGTCCCTGCGCAAGTCGCTCTATCGCTCCGCCCTCGAGGTCGTCTATCTGCCGATCCCTTCTCTGCTGCGGCGGACCGTGGCAGCGATACGAGCGGAGGTCGGCCGCGGTCGGGCGGTCTGGGAACTGCAGAACCTGCTGGACGACAGGGAGAGCGACGACCTCGTCGCCAGACGTGTCGGCGTGCGCGGTGAGTTGAGCCTCGAGCACGCGTTCCGACTGCTCAGCCTGGTCCTGGAACCCGAGGTAGTGCGCGCCGCGTTTCATGGCGTCGTGCTGGATGACGAACGACTGAAGAACTTCTCGCTCGAGTACCTGGAGCAGGTTCTGCCGACGGACGTTCGGCGGAGGCTGTGGCCGTTCATCGGCGACGTGAGCCAGTACCAGCGCGAACGATCCATGAGGCCCCTTAGCGATGTCGTATCGGATCTGGTCAAGACCGGCGCCACGCTGTTCGCGGAGGGCGCGCACAGGGAGGCGCTGAGACGCGTGCTGGAAGAGGAGCGGGAGAAAGAGGATTGAGCTCGATTCGCAAGTGGCTGCTTCCGCCCGTCGCGTTCATCGCGATGTGCATGTCCCTCGACACGGTACCCTGCCTGGCTCAGGACACCGATGGCGGCGGCGCGGTCACACCCGACAGCGCCGACGCGATCCGTGCCTCGCTGGAGCGGCCGCCACCGAAGCCGCCGTTCGACGCGGTCGACGCCGTGGGCCTGCCGTTCGAGATCGTGTTCTTCCCGCTCCGTGTGGCCGGGCTCACCGTGGCCGAGCTGGTCGGATTGGCGGTCAAGCCGGACCCGGAGCCGGTACAATTCATCGAAGCGCTGAAGGACGTCGGGTTCCGCGGAGGGGTCGGCAGCATCGGGCCGCGCAGCGGCGTGGCCGCACGCGGCGGCTTCGTCGGTCTGCCGCCGCTCTTCCTCCAATCGGCGTTCTCGATTCGCGGCTCGCAACGGCACCGGGCCGGTCTTCGTTTCGAAGGGAGGGAGGGAGAGCGATTGGAGATCGCCTACACGTTCTGGCGCAACGACGAGCCGTATTTCTACGGTGGAATCGATTCCGCCGAAGACATCAATCGGGTCTACCTTTGGGATCAGCAGACCTTCGCGCTGGCCGGGTCGCTGAGGCTACCGATACGCCCTTCCGCCGTGCTTTCGCTGGTCGGACGCCTGGCCTACGAGGACAACCGGGTGGGACGCGGCCGGGACCCGGGGACGACACCGATCCAGGACGACACGCTGACCGCTGGCCTCTTCGGCGTCGAGGAGCGGGTGAAATATCTACGAGGCGGGGCCATCATCGGGCTCGACCTGAGATACAACGAAGGTCTGCAGACCCGCGGGCTCTACATCGAGGGAAGCTACGACCATTTCTTCGGGGTCGACGACACCGAATCCGACTTCCGTCGCGTGGCCGTCGACCTGTACGGCTACCTGCCCATCAACCCGCGTCAGCAACTGGCGCTTCGTTTGCTGACCGAGGTCAACCGGAGCCTGAGCGGGACGGGCGTACCGTTCTATCACCTGGCCGACCTGGGCAGCGAACACGGCGGACGGGCCTACCATCAGCTTCGATTTCAGGACCTGGCGATGGCGGCCATGATGCTCGAATGGCGGTGGGAGATCTGGCGGGAGCTTCACGAACGGTCGCGGATCGAGAGCTTCCTGTTCTATGACGCCGGCTCGGTGATGCCGCGACTTGCCGACTTTCGAATCGATGACGTGCGAAGGAGCGTCGGTATCGGCTGGCGGCTGATCACGAGCCGCAGTGGCCTTCTGACCAACTACATAGCGTTCGGCGATGACGGCGTGCGTTATCGCTTCAGATTCTCCACGGCCTTCTGACCATGATGCGGCGGTTCCCCTTTATGCGATCCTCCCTCGGCGTCGCGATCATCCTGCTGGCCGCTTGCTCGGGACCCAAGCGTGCGACGTTGACCCTGCCCCTCGAGCCTGTCGCCTACGCCGACACGCTTCCCATCGAGCCTCCCGAGGAGCGGGAGGTCAACGAGATCAAGCGACTGCTGGTCATCTCTGTCGGCGGCGAGATCGGCTACGGCTTCAGCCTGCGCCGCTGGATCGGACGGGGTCACGAGGCGGTGAACCTGACACGATTCGACGATGTGGTGAGCTCGGCGTGGTTCGAGCATCGGATCGGCACCGGCAGGCTCTCCCCGCAGGAAGCGGCCCGCGGCCCGACGACGCTGGGACCCGACACGAGCCGCACGCTGACCGTCGTCGCGGGGAAGGCCGAGGGCATCTCGCCGGGCTTCACCATCCGTGATGCCCGCGGCGACCGCTACCTCGTCAAGTTGGACCCGAAGGGGAACCTCCACATGGCCAGTGCGGCGGGCGTGATCTCCGGGCGCCTGTTTTATGCCGCGGGCTACAACACACCCGAGGACTACATCGTCGTTTTCGACGCCGCGCGGTTGGCCGTCGATCCCGAGGCCGAGATCACCGTGGAGGGCGAGGACCGACCGATGACCGAAGAGGACCTCGCCCGGGTTCTCGCCCTCACCGACTCGCTGCCCAACGGCCGTTATCTGGCTCTGGCCAGCAAGTTCGTGCCCGGTCGGCCCATCGGACCGTTCTTCTTCTCGGGAGTGCGCCGCGATGATCCCAACGACTACTACCACCACGAGTATCGTCGCGAGCTCCGCGGCCTCTACGTGGTGTCATCGTGGCTCAACCACGTCGACATGCGCTTCGCCAACACGCTCGATGCGTACATCGACCCGCCGGGCTACGTCCGGCACTACCTGATCGACTTCGCAGCGACGCTGGGAAGCGGAACGATCCGTCCTCACAAGCCACGGGAAGGGAGCGAGTTCAACTTCGCGTTCTGGCCATCGGTGGGTCGCGTGCTGACGCTGGGGTTCTACCAGCATGGGTGGGAGGGAGTCGAGTTCGAGGAATACCATTCGTCGCTCGGCTGGTTCCCGGCGGAGCGCTTCGAACCCGGGAGCTGGCGAGCCAACTGGCCGAACGCCGCCTTCCGCTGGGTCACACCGGCGGACGGTTATTGGGGAGCGAAGCTGGTGGCGGGCTTCAGCGACGAACACATACGCTCCGCCATCAAGGAAGGGCATCTCCCCACCGAGGAGGTGGAACGGACGCTGGCCAGGATCCTGGCGATCCGGCGCGACAAGATCGTCCGGTACTGGTACGGTAAGGTGACACCGATCGAGCAGCCGGAAGTCCGGACGCTCGAGGGGCCCGAGCCGGCACTGGAGCTCGCGTTCGATGACCTCGGCCTGAAGGAGCGTGTCTGGGAAGCCGGCGCGACCCGTTACGAATGGATGCTGAAAGACGTCTATCATCAGATCGAAGCCGCCGGGCGGGCCGAGGCCGGCGTCGGTGCGCGCCAGCGGATCACGATCCCGCTCGACGGGCTCGACCCCGATCTCCCCGGGGTCGCCGGATCGAAGGCGACGGCCACTTTGCGGATCCGGGCGATCCGCGGCCGCGAGCGCGAAGGGCGGCAGGCGACCGTCCTGCTCAGGTGGAACGGCGCGGCCGCCGGCTACTCAGCCGTCGGCCTGCGTCACTGAGCGAGTCCTCCCGAACTCTAAGACCAGAAGAACCTCCGGACCCCGCTGAGCCGCCTCACCAGACGGCTTCCCAGTTCGGTCTCCCCCAGCCGGTCGGTCTGGACCGCCCCGTTGCCGACGGCCGCGTGCAAGATCGCCGGGCCGCCTAAAGAGAATCCCACATGCACGATCCGGTTTGAGTCCGTCGCGTGGAAGAAAACCAGGTCGCCCGGCTGCAGCTCGTTGAGGCCGCCGTCGTGATCGACCGGCTCGCCGTACTCGGCCTGCTGGTGGCTGTCGCGGGGCAGTTGAAAGCCGTGGAGGCGGTACACGGCCTGTACGAAGCCCGAACAGTCGGCGCCCCACCGCGTACGGCCACCCCAGAGATACGGAACGCCGATCCAGCTGAACGCCGTATCGACCACCGCGGGTCCGGAGCCCGGGAACAGATCGGCCACCGAGGTCCAGGCGATCAGCCGGCCTTCGCCAGCCCGACCGCGCCGGCCATCCGGCAGCACGATCGTCTCGCCGTCAACGGCCACCCGCGCACCCCACGGAAGTCGGACCAGCGGCGATCCCGCGTCGTCGAGGATCGTCGCGTCAAGTGACAGAGCCGGACGGCCGCCCAGCTCGTCCCACCAGGCTCGCGCCAGATCGGCGTCGCAGAAGCGAAGCGCGCCATCACTCATCCAACCCGCGTATCCGTCCTCGCCCCGCACCTCGACCCACTCGCCCTCACGCTCCAGAACGGTCACCGCCGCACCGAGGGGCTCCTGCGATATCAACTCGGCGCGCACGTTCGGTTCCGACCTGACGGGTGCCAGAGCGATCCGGATCAGTCCATGTGCGGCTTCATCCATAGCGGGCTTCGGTCCTCAATCGAGGGTCGACTCGACGCACGCGGTCAGGCGTTCGATGTCTTCCCACGTGTTGAAGGCGTGGGTGGCAGCGCGTACAGCACCCTCCCTCACCGATACCGTGATCCCTGATTCGCGCAACCGTGCGTCGGTGAATGCCGGGTCCGGAACGCGAAAACTGAGGATCCCCGACCGCCGGGCCGGGCTCGGGTCACTGACCCAATCGACATCCCGTCGCGACTCGACCCAGGCAGTCAGCTTCGCCTGGACTTTCCGGACATGCTTTTCGATCGCCGGCACGCCCAGCTCCAACAGGAGCGACAGGGACTCGCTCAGACCCCGCAGACAATAAAACGGCAGCGAGCCCAGCTCGAAACGCCGCGCGTCGTCGAGCGGCTCGAACTGGTAGTCGAGCAGCTCTTCGAAGTTCTGCGTCGCCTTGAACGACAACCAGCCCACCGTCGCCGGATCGAGCTCTCCGATGAGACCCTCCCTCACGTACACGAACCCCACACCGTTGGGGCTGAGCAGCCACTTCTGGCCACCGCAGGCCAGCATGTCGACGTCGACGGCCGACACGTCCACCGGCACGGCACCCACCGCTTGTATTCCATCGATCACCAGGTATGTTCCGTGCCGCCGGCAAGCGCGGGAGATCGCCTCGAGGTCGAGCCGAAAGCCCGACACGAAGTTGACCAGCGAGGCCGCGAAAATACGGACGTCGCCGCGTTCGATGCGTTCGAGCGCCGCGCTCTCGTTCGGCAGGCCCCGTTCGTCGCGCGGCACGAACTCGATCCGTACGCCATCCCGCTCGCGGTTCAACCATGGGTAGACGTTGGCGGGAAACTCGCCGTCGAGCAGCAGGACCGTGTCGCCCGGCTCGACCGGCAGTGCCGAAGCCGCCAGCGCCAGGCCGAACGTCGTGTTGGCGCCCAGAGCGATCTCGTGAGGCCGCGCCCCGATCAGCCGGGCGCACAGCCGGCGTGCCGTGGCCGGGATCTCTTCGACGTACTCGTGGACGCGATGGTCCGGCGCGCCGGCCTCGGCGCTGAACTCCTGCAGCGCACGGCGTGTGCGCCGGGGGAGCGGACCCACCGACGCCGAGTTCAGGTACACGCTGCCGCGCTCGTCGAATTCCGGGAACTCGGAACGGCGGAGCGTCTCGACGTCGAAGTTGACTGCGTTGCCGGTCATCGGCCCTGGCCGAAAAGGTAGCCCTCGGGGATGCGACGTTCGCCCTCGGTTCGAACGCACGTAATATCGGGTGAAGCTTGACGAAACGACAGCCGGATCACTCGAGCTCATCCAACGCCGTAACCTACGCGGCCCTGGCGGTTCTCATCTTCGTCTGGGCCTCCAACTTCTCCGCCGTCAAGTTCGCCCTGCGCGAGTTCGAGCCGCTGGCCTTCAACGGCCTGCGCTTCACCCTCGCCTCCCTGCTGCTCTGGCTGGTCATCACGCTCCGCGGCCGCGAGGCCCGGATCGATCGCCGGCATTGGCCCGCCCTGATCGGACTCGGCGTGCTGGGCAACACGATCTACCAGGTCTTCTTCGTCTACGGGATCGACTGGACGCTGGCGGGGAACGCCAGCCTGATGCTGGCAACGACACCGGTCTTCACCACGCTGCTCTCGGCCGGTTTCCGCCAGGAACGCATCGCGCTCATGGCCTGGTCGGGGGTGGCGCTATCCTTCGTGGGCATCGTGCTGGTCGTGCTGGGCGGTCGCGCCGCCGTGACCTTCGGCGCCGATACCGTGAAGGGTGATCTGGCCGTGTTGGCGGCGGCCGCGGCGTGGTCGGCCTACACCGTCGGATCGAACCCTCTGGTGCGCCGGTATGGGCCCCTTCCCGTGACGGCGGTGACGATGTGGATCGGCTGCGTGGGGCTGGTGATCGTTTCGCTACCCGTCATCGTCGAGCAGGATTGGAGCGCCGTCGGAGCCGGCTCCTGGCTCGCTCTCATCTACAGCGGCGCCTTCGCCATCGCGCTGGCCTATTTCATCTGGTACTACAGCATCCGGGCAATCGGCAACACGCGCACCGCCGTCTACTCCAACCTGATTCCCGTGGTGGCGTTGGTCATCGCCTGGCTGACTTTGGGAGAGCAGCCGACCTGGCTGCAGCTGGCCGGCGCCGCCGGCATCGTGGCCGGGACGATACTCGTGCGCTTGGGTCGGGTGGAGCGGGCACCGTTACCTCCCGCCGCCGAGTGACTCGCTGCATCAGCGTCGCCGTCACGCCTCCAGGTCGACGAAACGCACCAGGTCCAGATACTGAAAGCGGCCGTCGTGATGCCAGTCGCTCCGCGGCCACGGCGCTTCGCCGGGTGCCACGATGCGCGTGGCACCCACGGCGCCCAGCTCGCCCGCCAGATCTCCGACCTCGCTCGGGTCCGCCGCCAGCGCGACCGTCTGCAGATGCCGACCGACGGGACGAAGCAACGTCAGTGCCTCCGATAGATCATCGATCGGGTGGACCTGTATCACCCGGTTGAGCGGTGACGGCTCGAATCCGGAACGCTCCTCCAAGATGACGGTCCAGTCCGTCCCACGCTGGCTGGCAAAGACGGTAGCGCCCCGCATCTCCGCCTGGGCACGCAGCTGATGGATGAGCGACGATTCGCCGGCGCTCGGCGGGCCGCGCGGGATCCGCTCCGCCAGATCGACGAGCGCGTCGGCGAGTCGCTCGGCCAGCTCTAATGGGGCGACCGCTCCGCCGCGCTGGACGTAGATGGCGTGCGGCGACACACAGCCCTGCTGATCGAACATCACGACATCGCTGGCGAGGGCGCGTACGAGCGTCGGCGCGGCCTTCGACGTCAGCGCCCTTCGGGAGACGACGGCGACCCCCACACGATTGGGATAGGCGTGAAGCCGAGTCGAGGGTGGAACGCGAGCGCCGATGTCGGCAACGGTCTCATCGCTGCCATAGACCACAACGGCCTCCGCCTCCTCCAACGCCACGGCTTCCAGATCCGTGCTACCGCCGGGCCAGTGGGAGACCGCCAGGCAGCCGGCCAGCTCGGCATCCTCCTCCGCCAGCGCCCGACAGAAGCAGACCGCCAGGTAGGGCTCGCCGGCCGCCGTCTTCCCGAAGCTGGCCGACTTCACGCAAAGCGCCCGGATCAGGCTGCTCACCGCCACGCCAGGGATATTGCCGCTGAACACATGAAAGGTGAGCGCCGGACCGAAGGCCCGGCACGAGCCCCCGCCTGGCCGCGGGCGAAACTCGTCTAGGACTTCCGTGCTGCCCAACTCTCCCTCCAGCGCTCGCCGCAGCGCGCCCGCCGTCCAGCCGTCCCCCATTCGCTCGAGACCGATCTCGATCATCGGCCGCGAGTAGCCGGTGAGCTCGGGCATCACTTCGACCAGGTGCTCCCGGAGGGGAGAGCCCGGCTCGACCAGCCGGCGACTCGCCGCCCCGATGACCTCGACGATCCGGGCCGACCGCCAGGCACGCAGACGGTCTGTACCGTCGCGCAACGCGCTCAGCTGGGAACGGAGGAGACGCGGCGTCAGCACGGGGACGCGGATCGGGACGCGACCCGGCCCGAAGGCTCGCTCCTCGTGCTCCAACCGCTCAGCCGGCGCCTCCGAGATCCCGGGGAGCCAGTATCCCTCTAGCGCTGCGCCGTCAGCCATTGGTCCATCGCGATCGAACAACCCCGCAGCTCGGAACCCGTCGCCCGCCCCAGAATCTCGAACCCACCGTCAACGGCTACACCCAGGTCGTCCGTCTGAATCGCCATCACCGAATACAGGTTGGCGAGGTCGTAGTGACGCAGCACACCGACCGCGCCGTAGGGAAGCGGCTCCAGCGTTTCGGCGTCGACCACTCGCGTCCGCACCCAACGGGGCGCCACCTTGAAGCGCAGCTCCGGCGACCGGCCCAAAGACCGCTCGCGCAGCACGTTGTCGTAGAACTGCGAGCACAGTTCAGTCATTCCGTACTCCGCGACGCAGTAGAATTCCGAGAGCCCGAAGGTCCGCGTCAGCGCGGCGTAAAATTCGTCACGCGGGATCTCGCGCCGCAGCCCCTTGAACCCGCCCGTCTCCATCGCCCGCGAGCCCGGGGGGAGCCGGAAATGCTGACCTCGGCCACCAAGAAACTCGATCAGATGCGCGAACGCCGCGGCCGTGCCCAGAAGCGCGATCGCCTGCCCCTCCTGCTCGCTCGCAGCCAAAACTCCCAGCAGCGCCTCCGTCATCAACCCATCCTCATCCACGTAAAAGCCGCTGCCCGCCGTACCGAATTCACGCCGGATTCTCTCCAACATCCAGGTCAACGACGAGTCGGGCGCCAGCTGGGGCCCGGGGCCCAGGATGACCACCCGGATCCGGCTGACCTCGGGCACGACGAATCGCCGGAAGCTCGAGATCGCCGCCGCCTCGTAGAGCTTCGGGTCCCGAACGTAGTGCGTGCCCCGCCGTTCGGGTCCCTGCGTAGTCCCGCTGGTCCGGAAGGCGATCTCCGCGTTTTCCGGCCCCCCGCAGATCAGCGCCGCCTCCTTGAACGCCGCCGTCGGAACCGCCGGGATCTCGAACGGGTCGGACAACGAGCCCGCACTCACCCCGCGCCGCTCGCAGAATCGTCGGTACGGCTCGTTCTCGGCGAACTGGAACTCGAAAACGCTCAGCGCCAAATGCCTGAACGCGATCTCGTCATCCGCTGCGCCACGCCGGATGAATCGGAGTATTTCGGCGCGTGGCTCCTCGCCCTCTCTCATGCAACCATCATAACGCGCCGCTGCGTGCACGGCACCGTCGAACGGGATCCGGCTCCTGAGGGATCCTGGGGAATTCGAAAAGTCTTGAATCGGGACTCTGATTGGTGGAAGGTCGAATTGGCTCGGATCGCCGAGACGGATTAGGGGATTCCGGCTTTCGCTGGTTCGGGGGAGCGCGAACTGTCGGGGCCCGGCGTCACCGGAGCGCCGCCGGTTCGAGTTATTTCTCCTTCTCGTCTTCTTCGTCGTTCTCGCCTTCTTCGTCCTCGTCGTCTACGTCACCCTCGTCTTCTTCTTTCTTCTCTTCCTCTTCCTCCTCGCTCTCGTCCTCGTCGTCGTCTGTCTCCTCCTCTTCTTCTTCCTCCTCCTCTTCTTCTTCCTCCTCTTTCTCCTTCCCCTGCGCCTTCATGGTTTCCTTTTCGCGCTCCTGCTCCGCCTCTTCCCCTTCGTCCGCATCCTCCGACTCCTCAGGGGCGCTCTCTCGCCCCTTGGCGGGCCCGGCGATCTCGGGGTCGAACAGGAGGGAATCGAACCCCTCCACGTCCAGCTCGTCGCCGGCCAGATCATCGGTCGGCGCCTTGATCTCGACCCCTTTGTCCGCCGCCCGGCGGAGATCCTCCGGAGTCAGCATTGCGGCGAAGACGACGGGTGTCCAGCCGGCGGCCCGGACATTCTCGCGGGCTCCGCCTTTGCGCACGCGCTCGGCGCTTTCCTCGTCGCCGAGCTCGGCGAGCTTGTCACCTAGGAAACGGCGGAAATCGGAGCGATCGACGTACTGCGACATGAGGAGTAGGTGCTGAACGGCGAGCTCCTCCAACTCCGCCTCGATCGACGCCTTCACATACGCGTCGATGTGTTCCCGCGCGATCTCGAGGAAGCCCTTCCCCAGGCACAGCCACGCCAGGGTCCGGCGCGTGCGGATCACCTCCGGCACGACCCGGATGATCTTACGGCAAACCGCCATGGCGTTGTCGTACTCGCTCGACTTCAGGTAGGCGTCGATGGCGTCGCCGTACCGCTGCAATGCTTTCTGGCGGTCGCCCTTCACCAGGTAAAGGTCCCCGGCCCGGTTCAGCAGACGGGCAGCCTCGTAGCCGTGGCCGATCTTCTTTAGTTCACGCTCGATGCGCTCCAGATCCTCGCTCGCCATTACAGCAGAGGAATCCTGTACGCTATCGGGCCGTGAAGGGCCAAAGATCTTTTCCAGAAAACCCATGTTGGGCTACCGTGCTCCCGGTTCGGCCCGGGCCGCTCCCCGATCGGTGCGATGGGCTGACCCGGCTTGCGACATAGGAGAAGCGCGGCACAAATTAGAGGCGCCCACGCGGACGGTCAACATACCGGGCTGAGGCTCGCACAGATGGAAGGGGAAAGCCGATGCACGTAAGTATCGAGTACTGCGTCGTTTGAAACTACGAGCCACACGCCGCCAGGTTGGCGGACGCCTTGCGAACGCGATTCGACCCCATCGATGTCGAACTGGTCGAGAGCAGCGGCGGCGCCTTCGAAGTTCGCCGCGAAGGGGACCTGGTTTTCTCCAAGCTGAAGAGAGGCCGTTTCCCCGAGGAGGACGAACTGTTCGAGTTGCTGGCCGAGTGAGACCGGCGCCCTACTCCCAGTAGGGCTCGGTCTCGTCCCAGGTCTCGGACCAGAACCGCTCCTCTTCTCGGGCGATCTCCTCCAGGTCGAGTGCTTCCTCGGGCACGTAGCGGCCGCTCAGCTCGCCCTCCTCGATGATCTCGCGCACCATGTCATCGGTGAGCCAACCGGTCTCAGGCGGAACTTTCCGCCGGCGACGGCGTGCCACCTGCACCATGCCCGCCGCGATGAGCAGGGCCAGCAGGATGAAAGTCGATACGCCGAGCCAGTGAGTGACCGTCATACGATACCGAGTGAGTTAGCGGCAGGCGGCGCCAGCGTGCCTCATTCGTATTATTTCGGCGGAGCGCGCTTCCTGTCAATCACTGCGCTCCAGCCGGCAGAACGCGGCGGCGTCTACGGACTGAGAACCAGGAAGAGGTGACTGCGCATGAACTCGCCGTCGATGAAGATCTCCACCTCCCAGCGGCCGGTCGGCGCGAAATCGCCCAGCTCCAGGGTGAATACGGTCACCTGCTCCGAAACGTCCTCCGTCAGGTCGAGCGTTGTCTCGAAGCTCTGATCGGACGGGTCGAACCAGATCACATCGACCACGTGCGGAGGATCGAGCTCCGCCCAGTGTATCCAGAGGTTGACGAAATCACCCGGCGCGAAGATGTCCGTGATCCCGGCGGGGGCGCCGTCGATGACATCCATCGCCAGCTGCGACTCGACGACCCGGGGACCGACCAGAGGGCCGACCACCACGCCGGAAGAGCTGGTGTCGTCGCAGGCGCTCGAGCCGAGGACCAGCGCGGAGGCGAGGACCAGATATCGGAGTCTCATGACCAACGACAAGATACGAAATGTCGGGGAGGGGTGACAACAACGCGGAGCGTACCGGTCCGCACGGCGCCGGCGAGCTGCAGGGCCGGGGGACGGGGGCCCGGGGGCCAGGGAGGGCGGCGTCGCGAGGGGTTGCGCCGGACCGCCCCCACGCTACTTATGTAGCGACCAACATCCCCAACCCGACCGTGGGGCGACGAGCCCACACGTCGGTTCGTGCCCATAGCCCAAACCCGACTCGCGCGAACGAATCCGGGGTATCGTCACGGACAGCGGCAGGCGCGTCAGCCCGATGGTGAGAGAGCGAACGACCAGGCGGCCGGGGTTCACCGAGCTTCTGCTCGGCGGCGTGCTTCTTCTGATCATCACCCTGACGGCGCTGGCGGCCGCGCTGTATGTCGCCCCTTCCGAGCGCCTCGCCATCCCGGAGTTGCAGCCGGTGATCCGGGTAGAGCGCGAGTCCAATTTTCCGGTGGGTGCGACCCGCAACCGCTCCTGGGGCGAACGGATCATTCTGGTGATCCGGCCGGACTCGACGCGCTACTTCGCCTTGGAAGGTGTGTCGCCCGTCGACGGCTGCCTGCTGCAGTGGGACCAGGAGAGCCTGCGGGTCTTTTCGCCCTGCGGCTACGCGGAGTACGATTTGCGCGGCGATGTCGTGGCCGGCCTGTCGACCCAATCACTCACCCGCTACGCGGTCTCGGTGCGCAATGGGGTCGTCTACGTATCGGATGAGGTAAGGTGAGAGACTCCAGGAAGAAGCCGCGATTCAGCTGGTTGACCCAGCTCTGGGAAGACATCAAAGCCAGCACCGACCCCGGGCTGCTGGGCATCGCCCGGTTCCTCGGACTCATCTACGGACCGATCGATCGCCGCCTGCCGATCGACCAGTCGCTGCGGAAGTCTCTGGCCCGGCGGTTGCCGTCGTACGTGGGCTGGCGCCACGCGCTGGGGGGCATCACCTACCTGCTCTTCATCGTCCTGATCGTCACCGGGGTCCTGCTGTCCTTCTATTACCGGCCTTCGGTCCAGGAGGCCTACCCGAGCATCCAGTACATCGTTACCGACGTGCCGATGGGCTGGCTGGTTCGTGACCTCCACGTCTGGTCGGCGAACCTGATCGTCGTGGCGCTCCTCGCGCACATGGCCCGGGTCTTCTTCACCGGTACTTACAAGCCCCCCCGCGAGACCAACTGGCTTGTCGGTTTGCTGCTGCTCCTGGTCGTACTCGCTTTCGGCGCAACGGGTTACCTGCTCCCCTGGGACCAGTGGGCTTACTGGACCGTGACCGAAGTGCTCGACGTGGTGTCGCGGATCCCGATTCTCGCCATCGTTGCCGACGTGCTGCGCGGCGACGTCAACGTCTCCGGCGCCACCTTGAGCCGGTTTTTCGCGGTGCACGTGATCATACTTCCGTGGATGGCGCTGGCCCTGCTGCTGTTCCACTTCTCCCTGGTGCGCCGGCACGGGATCGCACCGCCCACCGACGGCCCTCCCACGGCCGGTGACGGGGTCCGGTTCTACCCCACCCACCTGCTGCGATCGTTCATCGTCGGCGTGCTCGTGCTCGCCGTGGCGATCAGCCTGGCGGCGCTCTTCCCGCGCCCCACCGGCGACCGGGCCGACCCGTTCATGCTGCCCGAGGAGCTGGTCTCGACCTGGATCGTGGTCGACGTATCCCTGGCACTAATCCGATATCTGGGGGTATGGGGATTCACGATCTTCACAGTGTTGGGACTCAGCATGGCGCTGCTGCCGCTCTTCGATCGACGGCCGGAGCGGCGCCTAAAACGCCGGCCGGTGATCCTGATCCTCGGCGTCGTCTTCTTCGGCGGATTCCTGATCGCCTGGCTGGCGGGGAGACAACTGCGGTCGCTTCCACCCGGCACTCAGCTGCGCCCCGGGAGCGGGATCGAGTCGGTCACAGAGGAGCCGGGACCGGCCGCCCCACCGGAAACCGAGGACGCGCCGCAAGGCGACGAAGGAGAGGGCGGGCCTTGAACTTCAAGTTGACCCTGATCCCCGGCCTGCTGCTGATGGCCGGCGCCAACCCCCGGTGGGTAACGGCGCAGACCACCGACGCGCAGCAGCGTGAGTTAGAGATCGAGCGGGACTACAGCTGCGTCGTCTGCCACATCGACAAGCGCCGCGCCTTCCGGCTCGGTGTCCATTCCGATCGCGGCATCCATTGCGAGGATTGCCACGGCGGTGACCCGCGGGGCTTCGAGGTGGAGAGCGCCCACAGGGCAGTCGACTACATCGGCTCGCCCGACAAGCTGCAGACGGTCGAGCTTTGCACCGACTGCCATGCCGATCCCGACCAGATGCGCCAGTACGGGCTGCCGGCCGGCGAGCTGGCCGAATATCGGACGAGCCGGCATGGCATGCTGCTCCTCGATCGCGGCGACCTGAACGCGCCCACCTGCACCGACTGCCACGACGCGCATACGATCCTGCGGCCGACCGACGCTCGCAGCAACGTCTACCCGACCAACATCGCGGGCACCTGCGCCACCTGTCACGAGGACGAGTCGCTCATGGCGGGTTATGGTCTGCCCACCGACCAGTTCGACACCTACCGATCGAGCGCGCACGGCGTGGCCCTTTACGAAAAGCACAACTTCGCCGCACCGACCTGCGTCGGCTGTCACGGATCACATTCCGCGTTGCCGCCCGCGGTCGCCCAGATCGCCAACGTCTGCGGCCAGTGCCACGTGCGGGTGCGCGAAGCGTTCGACGTCGGCCCCCACGGCACCGCTGCCCGCGCCGCCAAGCTGTCCGGCTGCACGGCCTGTCACTCGAACCATGGAACCGAGGTCATCCCCCCGGACCGCATCGCCGAGACCTGCACCGAGTGCCACGAGGCGGGCAGCGAGGCCGCTGGCATCGGAATCGAGATCGAGGAGAAGGCCACCCGCGCCGCCGAGGAACTGCGCAGCGCCGCCGAAGCGATCGACGAGCTCGTAAGCGCCGGCCGTGACGTGTCCGACGCGCGTCTCCGATACCAGAGCGCCCTGACCGCCTTCATGCAGGTCTCGCAGACCCAGCACAGCCTGGACCTGACCGCGCTCGACGACCTGCGGCGCGAGGTCGCCTCGATCTCGCTCGACATTCGCTCCTCCGCCGAGGTCGCGGCCGAGCACCGCTGGGAGCACAGGCTGATCCTCGTGCCCGTCTGGTTCCTGGCTCTCTCCGCCGGCGTGCTCGCCTGGTTCAAGCTGCGCGGGTCCGAGAGGTCCGCCACGGCAGAGGGGCAGTAGCGGCATGCAGCGCCTGACCGGTTTCCTCGATCGTTTCTCGCGCCCGATCAAGATCACGATCCAGGTCGCTATCCTGGCGGTGATCCTGCTCGCCGTCACCACGGTAGGGTTCATCGAGTACAGCGCTCAACCAAGCTTCTGTACTAACTGTCATATCATGCAGCCCTACTACGATTCCTGGAAAACGTCGTCCCACAACGACGTGAAGTGCATCAGCTGCCACTACGCGCCGGGGATCAAGGCCGAGGCGATGGGCAAGCTCCAGGCCGCCAACCAGGTCGTCAAATACGTCACCGGCGCCTACGGGACGAAGCCGTGGGCCGAGATCGAGGACGCCGCCTGCCTGCGCTCCGGATGCCACACCGAACGCGAGCTGGAAGGCCAGGTCAACTACGAGGGCATTCGCTTCGACCACTCTCAGCATCTGGGAGAGCTGCGGCGCGGAAAGCGGCTCCGCTGCACCAGCTGTCACTCCCAGATCGTACAGGGAAGCGAGTCCCTTGTCTTCCAAGGGGTGTCAATCGGTGCTGCGCACCTGCGTGTCACCGCGGTCACCTGCTACCTGTGCCACTTCAAGGACCGGCCCCCCGGCCAGCCGCTCGCCGGCTGCGTCGGCTGCCACAAGTCGCCGCCGCGCTTCCGCTCGCCGGCCGGCTTCGTGGTCGATCATCCGCAATACGTGGAGAACCTGGTATCGTGCGTGGGATGCCACGAATCGGTCACCAGCGGTACGGGCGAGGCGGGACAGCGACGTTGTTTCAATTGCCACAACGAGCCGGAGCGGATCGACCAATTCGAGAACACCACCTTCGTGCACCGGGTGCACATCGCCGAGCACAACGTCGAATGCACCCAGTGCCATACTCCGATCCTGCATCGCGTCGTTTCACTGGCCGAGACGTTCGAGCTGGACTGCGCCGCCTGTCACCAGCGCGTCCACGATGAGCAGCGGCAGATGTACTCGGGGATGGGCGGCCACGGCACCGAGAACATGCCGAGCTCCATGTTCCTCGCTCGAGTCTCCTGCCAGAGTTGTCACGCCATCCCGACACAGATCCCCGGACACGAGGAGGTCATGAAGGCGGGCGAGGCGACCTGCATGTCGTGTCACGGAATTCGCTACGCCAACATCCTCCCAGCCTGGCAGCGAGAGATCGAGCGCAAGGTAGAGCAGGTGGACCAGGTTGTCAGCTCGGCCCGTGCCACCCTCGGCTCCGCCCCGGTCGCGGGTCGCGCCACCGCCGACAGTCTCCTCCGGCTCGCCGCCGAGAACGTCGACTTCGTTCAGCGCGGGAAGGGTGCTCATAACATCGCCTACGCCGACCAGCTGCTGCGCACCTCGCTCGAGCTGGTCCGCGACGCGGTCCAGACCGGACAGCTCCCGTACGACATCCCCGCGGTGGCGCTGGGGCCGCCGGTGGGTCGCAACGTCTGTCTGCAGTGCCATGTGGGGATCAGCGACCAGGCGGGACGCTTCGCCGGCGTCTCGTTCGACCACGCACCCCACGTCCAGGGCGCCGGGCTCGAGTGCACCGCGTGCCACACGCCGCTCGACCAGCACGGCGAAACCACTCTGACCGGCACCGCAAGCTGCACCGCGTGCCACCACCGCTCGGCGGAGGCCGACTGCTCGGCCTGTCACGAGGGACCCGCCGGCGCGCCGGCACGGCCGGTGGCCACCGCCATGGCCGACTTCCCCCACACCCCGCATCGCGAGGCGGGCCTCGACTGTTCACTCTGCCACTCGTCGCCCGACATGAGCGTCAGCGCCGACCGCTGCCAGATGTGTCACACGCTGCACCACCAGCCCGACAACTCCTGCCTCTCGTGCCATCGCGGCGGCGTGAGAGACAAACACCCGCCGATGGCTCACAACGGGTGCACCATCTGCCACCAGGATCGGGCGGCCTGGATCGAGAACTGGACCCGGGAGGTTTGTCTGGTTTGCCACGCCGACATGGTGGAGCACAACGCACCGGCGAACTGCGTTCTCTGCCATCGGGACATCCCCGCGCTGGGCGAGTAGTCCGGTCCGCCATCCCTCGCTCTTTTTGGGAGTTCTGAGAATCGTTCCGACCAGGGACCCGGGCTCGACCTGATGCCGGGGACATTTCGCTACAAAACGGGGAAACTCGCCGAGCCGAGTATCGCTGCGCGATCGATCGAACGCTGCCGACGCTGTAACTCGAAGCCCAGCAAGGCGATACGATTGAGTCGCATGGCATCCTTCTTGCCCCGCTGACCCTGGTCGAAGCGTCCGCCTCCGGCGGACGCCGTTCCACCACAGACCGGTCACGCCGATGGCGAAATTCGATCCGTTCCGGGGCACCCGCGTGCCCCAGCAAGTCCCCCGACTGGTGGCTGTCTTCGCCGTCGCCATCATCGGACTTCTCGTGGCGCGGTACTTTCTGGTTCCGGACACGTTCGGGCAACTCGGACATTATCGGGCCGCGGCGCTCGACACGATCGTCGCCCACGAGAAGAAGTACGCCGGTCAGCAGGCATGCCAGCTCTGCCACTTCCAGATCATGCAGAAACGGCTGGCGGGCAACCATAAGGGGGTTGGCTGCGAATCCTGTCACGGCCCGGCGGCGACGCACGTATCCGATCCGGCTCAGATAAAGCCATCGATTCCCAGCGAGCGAGAGTTCTGCCTGCGGTGTCATGAGTACTCGCCCTCGCGACCCACCGGCTTCCCGCAGATCGATCCGGTGCGGCACAATCCCATGTCCTTCTGCTCGAACTGTCACGACCCGCACGCGCCCGAGCCGCCGGTCATCCCCGGCCAGTGCAGCGCCTGCCACGGTCAGATCGCTCGCCAGAAGGCGGTTTCGCATCACGCGGGGCTGGAGTGCACGACGTGTCACGAGGCGCCCGAGGAGCACAAGGTCACGCCGCGTCTGGTCCGTCCGACGAAGCCGACCGAGCGAAGCTTCTGCGGCGGATGTCATGCCCGGGATGCCGACAGCCCGCCGCACATTCCGAGGATAAACCTGCGCCTGCACAACCCGCGCTACGTGTGCTGGCAGTGTCACTACCCACACTACCCGGAGACCCCATGAACCCGAGCGAGCGCGACCCGGCGCGAGAAGAATCGACCCGACCGACGCAAGAGGTCGACCGCCGCGAGTTTCTCAAGGCTTGCAGCCTTCTGGCGCCGATCATCCTGGGTGTCGTCCGCGTGCCGCTGCTGAATGCGCAGGAGTCCGAGGGCGACGACTACGACCCCAGCGAGCACTTCTACGCCATGGGCATCGACGTCGACAAGTGCATCGGCTGCGGTCAGTGCGTGGTCGCCTGCGGGACCGAGAACGACGTACCCGACGAGCCCTACTTCTTCAACACCTGGGTCGAGCGTTACCTGATTCGAACCGACGGCGAGGTCGAGGTCGACAGTCCCAACGGCGGCATGGAGGGATTTCCTCCGACTACGGCCGAGGGCGACATACGCAGAAGCTTCTTCGTGCCGAAGCTGTGCAACCACTGCGCCAACCCGCCCTGCGTTCAGGTCTGCCCGGTCGGCGCCACCTTCAAGACCGAGGACGGCGTGGTGCTGGTCGACGACGAGTACTGCATCGGCTGCCGCTACTGCATCCAGGCCTGTCCGTACGGCGCCCGCTGGCTGGACCCGGAAAAGCACGTCGCGGCGAAGTGCACGTTCTGCTACCACCGCATCGTCGAGGGATTGGTGCCGGCCTGCGTCGAGGTCTGTCCGACCGGCGCCCGCATCTTCGGCGAAGTCGAGCGCCGGGCCACGCCGCTAGCCCGCTTCATGCGATTCAACGAAGTCCAGGTGCTCAAGCCGCACCTGAACACGGAGCCCAAGGCCTACTACGCCAATCTCGACGGCGAGGTGAGGTAGCCGATGCAAGGGTACATCTACCCCAACGAGTTCGAGCTCCACTGGAGCATCCTGGTCGTCGTTTATCCGTACGTCACCGGTCTCGTGGCGGGCGCCTTCATCCTCGCATCGCTCGAGCGCGTGTTCAACGTCAAGGAGGTCCAGCCCACCTACCGGCTGGCCCTGCTCACGGCGCTCGCGTTCCTGCTCGTGGCGCCCCTGCCGCTCCTGGCTCACCTCGGCCACCCGCTCCGCTCGTACGAGATCTTCCTGACGCCGAACCGGCAGTCGGCGATGGCGATGTTCGGCTTCGTCTACGCCTGGTACCTGATGGTGGTGCTGCTGCTGGAGATCTGGTTCGACTACCGCAAGGACCTCGTGCTGTGGGCTCGTCAGGAGAAAGGCCTGACACGGTGGATCCATTATGCACTCACCCTGGGAGCCACGGACCTCTCGCCGCGGGCGCTGAGCTTCGACGAGCGCATGGGCCGCTGGATCACGATCATCGGCATCCCGTCCGCCTTCCTGCTCCACGGCTACGTCGGCTTCATCTTCGGCTCGGTCAAGGCGAACCCGTGGTGGAGCAGCGTGCTGATGCCGGTCGTGTTCCTGTTCTCGGCCATCGTCTCGGGGATCGCACTGGTTCTGATCATCTACATGGTCTCCGCCATGCTGCGCTGGAAGCCGGTCGACATGAAATGCGTCGACAAGCTGGCCGCCTTTCTGTTCTACGCGATGGTGGTGGACTTCTCCCTCGAGATGCTCGACTTCATCCACCGGCTCTACGAGTCCGAGGAGTCGATCGAGATCCTTTCGCAGATGATCGAGAGCCGGCTGTTCATCAGCCTGATCGTACTGCAGGTCGCGCTCGGCACGCTGTTGCCGATGATCACCCTGGGGCTCACCGCACCGGCGCTGAGCAAACGAAGCGCCGTGAAGCTACCGGACGAGCTGAAGCGGCTGATCTACCTGGGCTCCGCCATACTCGTGCAGATCGGGATCTTCAGCATCCGCTGGAACGTGGTGATCGGCGGCCAGCTGTTCTCGAAGAGCCTGCGCGGCCTGACGGTGTACAAGCTGGAGCTCTTTGGGGTCGAGGGGCTGCTGGCGGCGGCTGCGCTCCTGATTTTGCCGTTCGTGATCCTCTGGGTGCTGGTGAAGATCCTGCCCCCGTGGCCGGAGGCAGAAGCGAAGCTGCCACGGGCGGAAGACGACAGCGGTGCGGTGACCGGGGCGGTGCCGCTGCGGTAGAGGACAGGAACGGCGCAGCACGCCAACGCCGCCGCGGGCCAGGCGCCACGCGGCGGCGTTTCGCATCCGGGTCTATCGTCGCGAGCTCTATTGCGTGGGGTTCGCCGCGTAGCCCAGGATCGTGAGCACTATGATGTAGACGATGATCGCCACTCCGATCCAGGTGAACAACGGGCTCGGCTGGTTCCGGCCCGAACGTCGATCCAGGAACGGGACGATCATCAGCAAAGCGCCGCCGACCATGAACGCCATGATCCCCAGCGCCTCCCCTTCGATCCCCAGGATGTGAGCCGGCAGGTACTTCAGCGTCTGGAACATGAACATGAAGTACCACTCCGGCTTGATTCCGGCCGGCGCCGGTGCGAACGGATCCGCCTTCTCCCCCAGCTCGGCGGGGAAATACGCCGCCAGGACCGCGATGATCGCCAGCGCCGAGAGCCAGCCGACCAGATCGCGGAGCAGGAAATTCGGGGCGAAGCTCATCGAGCGACGGCCGCCGCCTCGGCGCTCCACCTCGGGCGGAATACTCATCCCGTGCTTCTGAACCAGATAGAGATGGAGGCCCAGCAGAGCCGCGGTGATCATCGGCAACACCGCGACGTGGATCGCGTAGAAGCGCGTCAAGGTCGCACCCGACACGTCCTCGCCGCCCTTGAGCACCCGGCCCAAAAAGCTGCCCACGAGAGGCACCGCCCCCATGATCTCGGTGCCGACCCGGGTGGCGAAGTACGCCAGCTCGTTCCAGGGGAGCAGGTAGCCGGTGAACCCGAACCCCATGGCGAGCGCGAGGAGCATGAAGCCCGAGATCCAGGTGATCTCCCGCGGCGCCCGATACGCCTTCATCAACAGGACGCTGAACAGGTGGAGGAACGCCGTGAAGATCATCAGGTTGGCCGCCCAGGCGTGGATCGAGCGGATCAGCCAGCCGAACTCCACCTCCGCCATCAGGAACTGGATCGACTCGTAGGCGTCCTCGGCGCTGGGACGGTAGTAGAAAAGAAGCAGAATCCCGGTGGCGACCTGAATCAAGAACAGGAACAGCGTCATGCCGCCCAGATAGTACCAGACGGTGTGCTTGTGTAACGGCACATCCTTCTTGCGTGCAAGCTCGCCCCAGCTTGACAGCCCCAGGCGATCGTCGAGCCAGCCCCACACCTCCCCGAGCCGCTTTTTGATGTCGCTCATCGCTCAACTCGTCTTGCTGACGACGATCTCGTCGCCGCGCACGTTGACGACGAACGAATCGAGCGGCCGGGGCGGCGGACCCTGTATGTTTCGGCCGTTGAGATCGAAGTGTCCGTTGTGACAGGCACACCAGATGTGGCCGATGTCTTCGCGGTACTGGACGATGCAGCCGAGGTGCGTGCAGGCGGCCGAAAACGCCCGCAGCTCCCCGCTGGGCGTGCGGATCAGGATCGCCGGTCGGCTGCCGAACTTGAAGATATGACCCGAATTCGGCGTGACCTCGGCCGGCGTGATATCCAGCGTGACCGACGCCGCCGCCGACTCGCCCGCCGCCGGCGGCACGAGATAACGGCCGACGGGATAGAGCACGGCCAGCAGCAGGCCGCCGACGCCCGTGCCCAGTATCCAGTTGACGAAGCCTCGACGCGTTTGTTCGTTCCTGCCGCCCCTCTCCATCATCGTGCCTCCCCTCCTGGAGCACTCTTGCGCGACGGCCCTGCTCCGGCCGGCTCGAGCTGCCTGATCTTGAGCACCAGCCCGATGATCAGCAGCACGATGATCCCCACCGATATCGCCAGGCCGGTCCGACGGAACCTCAGGTCGTCCATCGCCTCCTGACCGCGCTCCCAGGCCTGCGCCGCAACCTCCAGTCCCGACTCGACCTCTTCACGGACCCCTTCCACGTCGAAGGAGTGGACGGCGGTTCGGGCACTGACCAGGGCCGTGGTCGCACCGTTCAGGTCGAACTGGGCCTGGCTGACCTCCATGCCTGCGTTCTCGGCGCGCTCGAGAATCGAATCGGCCCGCTCGCGCGCCAAGGAGAGCGAATCGATCAGCGTTCTCATGCGGGTCGCCACTATACCGCCTCGGCTCTCCGCCGAATGACAGCGACCGCAGACCGAGCCCTCATCCACACCCAGCATCTCGATATCCGCGAGCTTGATCTCGTGGTTGTTGTGGCATGTCGCGCAGCCGGGGTTGCCGAGCATTGCGAAGATGCGTGAGTGGAAGCTCTGGTTGAATCGCTCCGCCATGACCGAGTGACACTGACCGCAGACGTTGCCGACCCAAGAGACCCCGGGCGGCGCCGCCCCGTGGTTGCCGTGACAATCGTTGCAGGTCGGCGCCGACAGGTCGCGGGCCACCGACAGCTTCTCCCAGTGGATGCTCTCCAGGTACTTCTCGTGCTGGTCGGTGGGTATGGGATAGGGCGACATGTACTCGGGATTGGCGTGGCAGTCCGCACAGGTCGCCGCGACGTTGAGCGGGTGAACGCTCGAGTTCGGATCGCTGGGCGGTTTGATCGCGTGTGCCGGATGGCAGCTGGAGCAGGTGGCCACGCGATCGTCTCCCTGCTGAAGCAGTCGCTGGCCGTGGACCGAGGTCCGGTACTCGGCCACCTGGTCCACACGCAGCGACGGATCGTAGCGGCGCATGAACTGCGCGCTCGAGTGGCAACGCCCACAGACCGACAGCACGTCCTCGCCTTCGGGCACGCCCAGGTATCCGGCCGCCGGGTCCATCGCGCCCATCCCCGCCACCGTCGCATCACCGCCGTGGCAAGCCACGCAGTCGAACCCCTGGGCAGCGTGGACATCGTTCGGGTAGCTCTCGACGGGCCCGGACAGACGCTCATCACCGAACGCGGCGTGGCAGGTCACGCAGCTGCTCTCGGGCTCCTGAGCCGTTGCTTTTGGGGCCAACAGGAATCCGGCGAGCAGGGCGGGTGTGCAGCGAAGCAGTTTTCCCATCGTCATCATCATCGATCTTCCGCGTTCTTCTGCATGAACGCCGAGATGTCCGCGATGTCCTTAGCGGTCAAAATCGGCCACGGCTCAGCGCCCTCACCCTCCATCAGCGTCGCATGGTTCCAGAGCGTGGCGATCACCTCAGCCGAGGATTCCATCTGGAAGTTGCCCTGCAGATCGGACGTCTCCCCGGCGCCCCGGCCGCCCAGAGAATGACAGGCCAGGCATCCCCGGGTGCGCAGGGCCACGCGCCCTTCTTCGGCATCCCCGGATTCGGCGAAGTACTGGACCGAGTACAGGTAAGCCACCAGGTCCGCCATCTCGCCCGCGCCCAGCTGCGGGACATCGATGTCTCGCTGGCGCATCACCTGCATCATGTCGGGGGCTTTGTTCCACATCGCGGCAGCGAATTCGGTGAGCCCCCACTGATAGCTCCGCTTCGCCAGGTCCGGTCCTACCCTTCCTCCCACACCCTGCACCGAGTGACACTCTATGCAGTTCTTCTCCACAAACACCACCCGCCCCTCCTCGGCCGCGCCCGGCAGGACGTAGAGCGGACCTTCCAGCGGGGCCGGGCCCACCGACTCGAGATAAGCGATGAGATCGTTGAGCTCGGTTCCGCTGAAGGTGGGACGGTCGATCCCCCGCTCCTCCATCATCTCTGCCATCGCCGGACCGTGGTTCCACATCGCCGCCGCCACGAGGATCGGGGAGCCGTACTGGCTGAGATGGTCGAGGCTGGGTCCGACGACGCCGCCGTAGGTACCGACCTGGTGGCAGACGACGCACTTCTTCTCCACGAACAGCCGCTTGCCTCTCTCCACATCACCGGGCGGGTCGAAATAGTCAAGGGTGAACAGGAACGCGATCAGGTCGCCCGCCTCCTCCGCCGTCAGTTCCGGCCGCTCGATCCCATACTCCCGCATCGCCGCGCCCATCGCCGGCAGATGGTTCCACATCGTCGCCGCCAGCTCGTAGAACGAATGCCGCTGCGAGATCCGCCCCAGGTCAGGGCCGATCTCGGCCCCCAACCCATTGATCGCGTGGCACTTCACGCACCCCTTCGATCCAAAGACCTGCGAACCGGCCAGCGGGTTCTGGGTGACATCACGCTCCTGCGCGGTGAGTGAAACGGGCATGACGAGACCGGCGATAACCAAGAGGGAAAAGGCGAACGTGCTGAACCCTCTTCCCATTCCAACGAACGAGTTCGCGACTTTCATCTTACCCCCCGCGCGAATAGAACATCCTCTTCCGGGCGGCCCGTACCCCGGGGCCTCACCATCTCTGCCCAACGGAAGCATCGGAGCTACAAGACGGCGTCGCCTAGCGCAGCAACTCGACTCTGGCCGACCTTCTGCGTCAACCGCGCCGTTACGCATATCCATGAACTGTCAGGCAACCATGGGTCAGCAGACACCGGGTTCGTGCTGCTCCGTTCGATGGCTAGTGGGGCCGACAAGCCGGGACCGATCGGCAACCCCCGGCGTCCTGCGTGCAAATATGCGGCCCGAGGCGACCTTAGGCAAACCAACCCGGAGCCGTCCCAGGCCTACCGCGTCGGCCCGAGGAGGCCTCCGCCGATGCTCGATTCTCTATTGGGTTTCCTCCGTTCCGGGCACAGCGAACGGAAGTAAGGTGAGGCAGCCGTTTACTGGTCGTGCAGCGCCTCCGTTGTTGCCGATGGCTCCGAAATCGGCCAGCGGCGCGCCAATGATAAAGGCGGTCGCGTTCCACGCCGGGCATTCGCTCGATCGCCTCGATCATGTTAAGTTTCGGCGGTTTGTACACCACACACAATTCTAGACGGTCTTCTTCGGGCACGATGTCCAGAGCGGTCTCTGGCAGATAGACCTGTAATCCTTAATCCAATCGTTTCCGCAACATTCGATGCGTCGGGGCCGTGGAGGTTCGACGGCGCCGCTCCGATTCAGCAAGGAGAGTAAGCCATGCGTACCATCAGGGCTGTCACCGCTTTACTCATTTCGGTGGCGTTATCGTTTGGTTGCAGTGAGCCGAACGGACCGCCTGGTCCGCCGCAGAACCTCGGCCCTCAGTTCATCAACCAGGGCGAACCTACTGGTCCGGATTATGGCAACGTCGGCGCGCTGCTCTTCGACTTTGACGACGACGGGATCAGTGTTTCCGACCTCTGGTGCTCGGGCAGCCTGATCGCCGAGAACGTGTTCTTGACTGCGGCGCACTGTCTCGCGTTTTTCCCCGGGGATGCGCAGTTTTGGGTGTCTTTCGACCCGGACCTGTCAGATGGTGTGTCGGGCCTGATCCAGGCGGGTGGCTTCGCGTTCGATCCGCAATTCGGTCGCGACTTCGGTGATTCCCACGATATCGGGGTCGTGCTGTTACCGGTCGGGGCAACAGATGGCATCGACCCCCTCGAGTTGCCAGAAGCCGGCGAGCTGGATCGCCTGGCGCGTCGGGGAGGTCTCATCGGTCAGTTGTTCGTGAACGTGGGCTACGGGGCCGCGGCGAGCGCCGACGGTCCGCTGAGTTTCTCTGTCGACGGAAAGCGAAAGGTCTCGGAATCCCCGTTCATGGGGCTCACGCAGTCGACGCTCGGCCTGCTCATGAACAGCCACGCGACGGACGAAGGTGGCGATTGCTTTGGCGACTCCGGGTCGCCCAAGTTTCTGAAGGGTGACAGAGACAAGATTTACGCCATCGTGAACTGGGGCGACATCCCGTGCCGAGCGACCAGTTGGGACTACCGGCTCGATACTTCTTCAGCTCGAGATTTCCTGGGAGGCTTCGTCGAATTGCCATAGGTCGAGTCGTGTCGACTAATGGAAGTCGTGGCTCTCGATGGCGTCGGCGCCGGCCCTCGGTACGACCGCCTCGATGTGTCGCGCCTGCACGTTCACCACCTCCTGCTCGTTCTGCACGATCCCCTCGATGAGCAGTACCGGTGAACGGACGATAGTGCGGCGATAGCGCTGGAAGAGATTGGCGTAGACGATGAAGTTGGAGAAGCCCGTCTCGTCCTCCAGCGTGATGAAGCAGACCCCTTTGGCGGTGCCGGGCCGTTGGCGGCAGATCACCACCCCCGCGACCTGAACCCGAGAGCCGCTCCGCGCCCGCGCCAGCTCCTCTGCCGACAGCACGCCGCGCCGCTGGAGCGGCGCCCGCAGATGCTCCATCGGGTGGCCGTGGGTGCAGAGCCCCGTGGTCGTGTAGTCGGCGGCGACCAGCTCGATCCGTTCCATCTCCCGGAGCCGCGGCCGCTCGCGGGGCTCCACCGGCGCCAGCGGCTGCTGGGCGCACCGGGCCAGCACCTCCCACAGCGCGGAGCGGCGGCCCCGACCCTCCCACAGCGTATCGAAAGCGCCGGCCTCGGCCAGCGTCTTCAGCGCGGGGACGCCGAGGCCCGAGCGGCTCACCACGTCCTCCACCGATGTGAAGGCCCCCCCGGCCTCCCAGGCGGATCGCAAGCGCTCCTCGGCTTTCGAGCCCATGCCGTGCACGTAGCGGAGACCGACCCGCAGCGCCGGCGGTCGGACGGGCGCGGCGGTCTCCAGCGTGCAGTCCCAGCTGGAAAGCGCCAAATCGACGGGGCGCACCTCGACGCCGTGGCGTCGCGCGTCGTGGATCAGCGTGCCCGGCGCATAGAAGCCCATCGGTTGCGAGTTCAGCAATCCGCAAAAGAACTCCGGCGCGTAGTAGCGCTTGAGATAGGCCGAGGCGTAGACCAGCAGCGCGAACGACGCCGAGTGGCTCTCGGGGAAGCCGTAGTTGGCGAAGGCGGTGAGCTGCTTGACGACCTGCTCCTGCACGTCGGGTCCGATCCCGCGTTTCGTCATCCCGTCGCGCAGCGCCGGCTCGATCAGCGCCATCGCCTCCTTCGAACGCTTGAACCCCATCGCCCGGCGCAGCGCGTCGGCCTGGCCCGGCGTGAACCCGGCCAGCGCCACCGCCACCTTCATCCCCTGCTCCTGGAACAGCGGCACGCCCAGCGTGCGGTGCAGGATCGGCTCCAGGTCCGGGTGCAGGTACGTCACCGGCTCCTCGCCGCGCCGACGCCGCACGTAGGGGTGCACCATGTCGCCCTGGATGGGGCCCGGCCGGATGAGCGCCACCTGCACCACCAGGTCGTAGAAGTTGCGGGGCTTGAGCCGCGGCAACGAGTTCATCTGCGCCCGACTCTCGATCTGGAAGAGACCCACCGTATCGGCGGCCTGGATCATCGCGTAGACCTCGGGATCGGACGCTGGCAGCTGCGCCAGGTCGATGGCGATCCCCCGCGTCTCCCGGACGTAGCGGATCGTCTTCGCCAGGCAGGTGAGCATCCCCAGCCCCAGCAGGTCGATCTTGATCAGCCCGGCGAACTCGAGGTCGTCCTTGTCCCACTGGATCACCGTGCGGTCGGGCATCGAGGCCGGCTCGATGGGCGCGGAGCGGGCCAGCGGGCCGGCGGTGAGCACGAAGCCGCCCACGTGGATCGACCGATGACGCGGCAATCGGTCGAGCCCGCGCACCACGTGGACCAGCGCCCGCACCCTTCGGTCCGCCGGGTCGAGCCCGCAGGCGACCAGGCCGCCGTTCTCGAGGGCGGCGGCGGCCTCCGCCGCCTCGTGACGGTCCGACACGCCCGCCAGCCGGTCGGCCACGTCGGTCGAGAAGCCGAGGGCCCGCGCCGCGTCACGCACGGCAGAGCGGCCGCGGTAGCTGATCGTCTCGCACACCATCGCCGCACGGTCGCGGCCGTACTTGCGGTAGACGTACTGCAGCACCTCCTCGCGCCGCTCGTGCTCGATGTCGATGTCGATGTCCGGCGCGCCGCCCCGCTCCTCCGACAGGAAGCGCTCGAACAACAGCTCGAACTTGATCGGGTCCACCGCCGTGATCCCCAGGCAGTAACAGACGCAGGAGTTGGCCGCCGAGCCCCGGCCCTGCAGCAGGATCCCGTGCCGCCGCGCGAACCGCACGACGTCCCAAACGGTCAGGAAGTAGCCGGCCAGGTCGAGGCGCGCGATCACCTCGAGCTCGTGTCGGATCTGCCGCCGGACCCGTTGCGTCAGGCCGGGCCCTCCGTTGGCCGTCGGTCCGGGCGCAGAGCTTTCCACCGCAAGAGGGAGGGCGCGATTGGGGGGCCACGAGCGGACATTTGGAGCGCCTTTGCCCGTCTCCGATCCCCGCCCGTCCGGCGCGACATGAAGCGAGGGCCCCCCAACGCGCCCGACCGGGTCGTCGACCCGGATCGGATCGCCCTTCCGACGCTGGCCGGAGATCCCCGCGTACCGCTCCTTCGCGCCGCGCCAGACGAGCCGCTCCAGAAACTCCTGCCTCGTCATCTCGGCCGGTACCCGGAACCCCGGCATCTCCGGCGACAGCTCGGCCAGCCGGAACGGGCACTCGGCCGCCAGCGCCAGGGTGTTCTCCACCACGTCGGGCCGCCGGCGCCAGCGCCGCCACACCGCCGACGGCGGCTTCAGGTACCACTCGCCGTTGGGCCGCAGACGCGTCCCGGCCTCGTCCAGCGTCACCTGGTGACGCAGGCAGGTGAGCACGTCGTGCACGATCCGGCCCGACGGCCACGCGTAATGCACGTCGTTCGTCGCAACCGCCCGCAACCCACGCCGGTCCGCCAGCTCCAGCAGACGGTCCGCCAGCTCCCGCTCCTCCGGCAGCGCGTGATCCCACACCTCCACCGCCAGGTAGCCGCCGAAGGCGCCCCGCAGGAATTCCAGCAGCTCCCGCGCCCCCTTCCCGTCTCCCGCCCGCACCCGCCGCGCCAGCTCGCCCTGCGGGCACCCCGTCAACGCCAGAAGCCCTCCTCCCCGCTCCGCCAGCTCCACCCAGCTCGTCCGCGGTCGACCCCGCGGCCGCAGCATCCGCGAACGGGTCACCAGCTCCGACAGGTTGGCGTACCCCTCCGCCGTCCGGGCCAGCACGGTCAGATGGCTGGGGGGCGCCCCCGCCTCCGCCGGCTCCAGTGTCAGCTCGGCCCCCACGATCGCCTCCACCCCCACCCCCAGGTCCCGGGCCGCTTGGCTGAAGCGGACGATCCCGCCCAGGTCGTCGTGGTCGGTGAGGGCCAGCGCGCGGATGCCGAGCTCCACCGCCCGTCGAACCAGGGCTTCCGGGGTGGCCGCGCCGTCGAGGAAGGAGAAGGCGGAGTGGCAGTGGAGCTCGGCGTAAGAGGAACAGGACATGGCGGCAACCGAACAAAAACCGAAAGCACGGGCGACAAAAGAGCCCACCGCCGGGGTCTTACCGGGGTGGGGGGGGACCAGGGCGAAGGGTCGCTTCGAAGGTGGGGGAGTGAGGTTCCCTCCGCCCTGGGAAACCGAATATACACCGAAATAAAGGTGAAGACAAGTTTTCCAAGTCACAAGGCCGACCCACCTTCGTTACTTTAGAATACAAAGTACTTGACATAGCCAACTCACCACACCATATTCCCCGCCATGGATAAAGAACCGGACCTCTCACGCTCACCTTCCCCCGAACCCCACGCTCGAGCCCTCGACGACCTCCGCTTCATCCGTCAGACCATGGAGCGAGCCGGCTCCTTCACCGCCGTTCCGGGCTGGGGGAACGTGGCCATGGGGATCACCGCACTGGCCGCTGCCCTGCTCGCCTCGCGGCAGGCCGACTTCGACGCCTGGCTTCTGGTGTGGCTGGGCGAGGCGGCGGTCGCGGTCGCGATCGGGGTCTCCGCCCTGGTTTGGAAAGCTCGAGCCGTAGGGGTCACGCTGTTTCGGGGCACGGGCGCGCGTTTCGTGCTCGGCCTGATGCCACCGCTCTTCGCCGGGGCCGTGCTTACCGGAGCCCTGTACGCGGCCGGCAACCCCGAGGCGTTGCCCGGTACCTGGCTGCTGCTCTACGGCGCGGCGGTGATGACCGGCGGCGTATTCTCGGTGCGGGTAGTGCCCGTCATGGGCTTCTGCTTCATGCTCCTCGGTCTGGCGGCCTTCCTGTCGCCGGCGGCGTGGGGCGATCTGTGGATGGCTCTGGGGTTCGGCGGAGCCCACATCGTGTTCGGGGGCGTCATCGCACGCCGCTATGGAGGCTAAGGTATCCAGCACCAGCCAGCTCGACCGGCTGATCCACCAGCGGGTCAGACTGGGGATCATGAGCGCGCTGGCCGTGAACGACACGCTGAGTTTCAGCGACCTGAAGGCGTTGCTCGGGATTACCGACGGCAACCTGAGCGTGCACGCCCGGAAGCTGGAAGAGGCGGGATACATCGAATGCCACAAGTACTTCGAGGAACGGGTCCCGAAGACCGAATACCGCCTCACCGAGCTGGGGCGTCGGGCGCTAGGGAGCTACCTGGATCGGATGGAGACCGTAATCCGCGCGGCCCGCGGTGCTTGAGGAGAAGCCAATGGAAAGAAAGTCGCGACTTGCGCGGGAGATCCTCATAGCGGGCGTGACCCTGGGCGTGCTGGGAGATGCTCTGCTCAGGGCCGGGCCGTGGAGCCTGAACTTGACGCTGTGGGCCACGCTCGTGGTCTTTGCGGCGATGACGCTGGCCGGGCGCAATCATGTTGCCTGGCCGCGCGACGGCCTGTGGTTCGCAGCTCCGGTGCTGCTCTTCGCCCTGGCGTTCGCATGGCGTGACTCGCTGGCCCTCAAGTTCCTGAATCTCGTGGCCATGCTGACCGGGATCTCGGTATGGAGTCTGGCGCTGGCAGGATCGCGAATCTCGATCAGCGGAATCGCCGACTACGCGCGCGGCATGGTCGACTCCGGCGCTGCGGCGCTTATCGGTGCCACGGCGTTGGCGCGGAGTGAGCTGATACAGACGGCGCCACCCAGCTCCGCCACGTTGCGGCACGCCCGCGCTGCCACCGTAGGGCTGCTGATCGCCGTCCCGCTGCTGTTCGTTTTTGGCGGGCTGCTCATGGCGGCGGACGCCGTGTTCGACCGTATGGTGACGACAGCGCTCGACATCGATTTCGCCAACCTGATGTCACACGGCATGCTGACCGGCTTCTTCGCCTGGATCGTTTGCGGATTCTTTCTCTTGATACTCGGGGTCGCCAGGCCATTCCGCGCAGAGATGATCAAGATTGGTCGTCCGCCGCTTGGCGTCACCGAGATCGCCCTGCCGCTGGCGCTGATCGATCTGCTGTTCGCCGCGTTCGTCCTGGTCCAGATGCGCTATTTGTTCGGCGATGCGGCGTTGGTGCAAGATACCGTCGGCCTGACCTACGCCGAGTACGCGCGCCGCGGCTTCTTCGAGCTCGTCACGGTCACCGCCCTGGTGCTTCCCCTGCTCCTCGCCGCCGACTGGATACTCGGCCCCTCGAGCGCTCTGGGGAAGCGCCTGTTCCGTGGTCTGGCAGGCGCGATGTTGGCGCTTCTCCTGATCATCGTGGCCTCGGCGATGACTCGCATGCAGCTGTACCAGGATGCCTACGGGCTGACCGAACTGCGCCTCTACACCACCGCGTTCATGGCCTGGCTGGGAATCGTACTCGCCTGGTTCGCGGTCACGGTCCTCGCCGGACGTCGGCGCTTCTTCGCGACCGGCGCCTTGCTGGCCGCGTTCTCCCTCGTGGGGGCGCTGAACCTGATCAACGCTGATGAGATCATCGCACGCGTGAACACGACCCGGGCGATCGAAGGGAAGGAGTTCGATGCCAGGTATGCGTCCTCGCTCAGCGCCGACGCGGTCCCGGTATTGCTGAGCGCCCTTCCGCGACTCGAGGAAGAACATCGCTGCATCGTCGCCGCTCGACTCCTCGAACGCTGGTCTCCACCGACAGCGACCGACTGGCGGACGTGGAATGTGGCGCGAGGCCGAGCCTGGAGATCGGTGAGGCGCGCGAGCGATCGACTGGAGCGATCGGCGTGCTCGGCGGAATCGAGGCGGGAGCGAGACGCGGACCACGATGCCGAAGCGGCAGACGCGACGAGCGGCTGACACGTGCGGTCGTGTGCCGAGCCGCTCGCGTCGACGCCCGGCAGCATGACCGCCGCGCCGGGCGGCGGAATACTGAAGGCTGAGAAATCGGCTTAAACGTACTCGCGGCTCCCACCCCTCTGTCCGAAAGCGGAACGGCACAACCGCCGCGTAGCTTACCATCCCGGGGCATCGTGCGCCTAACCGGAGACGGCTATGAAATTGCACATTCGAGGCGTATCCAAGACCTATTCCAACGGCGTGCAGGCGCTGAAGAACGTGACCCTCACGATTCCGGCGGGAATGTACGGCCTGCTCGGTCCTAACGGCGCGGGGAAGTCCACGTTGATGCGCATGATCGCTACCCTCCAGGAGCCGGACGAGGGCCGCATCCGCCTCGGCGACATCGATGTGCTGGAGCAAAAGGCTGAGGTGCGCAAGACGCTCGGCTACCTGCCGCAGGAGTTCGGCGTCTATCCCAAGGTAAGCGCGGAGAAGCTGCTCGATCACTTCGCGTTGCTCAAGGGCATCGCCGAGCGTCGGGCGCGCAAGGAGGTCGTGGAGGCGCTCCTCCGCCAGACGAACCTGTGGGAGGTGCGCAAGCAGAAGCTGGGCGGTTACTCGGGCGGCATGAAGCAGCGCTTTGGCGTCGCCGTGGCGCTCCTGGGCAATCCGCAGCTGATGATCGTGGACGAACCGACGGCCGGCCTCGACCCGGCCGAGCGCGTGCGATTCCTGAACCTGTTGAGCGAGCTGGGCGAGAACAGCGTCGTCCTCCTCTCCACGCACATCGTTGAGGACGTAAGTGAGCTGTGCACCAGGATGGCCATCATCGACGAAGGGGAGATTCTGCTCGAGGCCGAGCCACTACCCGCGGTCGAGGAGCTCAATGGCAAAATCTGGGGTCGCGTGATCTCGAAGGAGGATCTCGCTCGACTCGAGCGCGAGCACGTGGTGATTTCGACGAAGCTCTTCGCGGGGCGCACCGTCGCGCGCGTCTACGCCGACGCGGCGCCCGGCCCCGACTTCGAGCCCGCCGAGCCGGACCTGGAGGATGTCTACTTCAGCACAATAGCGGGGCACCTCGGCAGGCGCCGCGTCCAGCCGGATCCGGCGCCTGCGTCATGAGGCTCCGGGAGATCTTCCGCTTCGAGTTGGGCTACCAGTTGCGCCGTGTTCCGACGTGGCTCTACGTGGCGTTCCTGGCCTTCGTCGCTTTCGTGTGGACCGGAGAGAACTATCTCGCCTACGCGCGTAACGGCGATTTCTTCTTCGGCGCGCCGTTCGTCGTGGCGGAGGTCACGGTCGTTCTCTGCGTGTTCTGGATGCTGGTGGCCGCCTACGTTGCCGGCGACGCGGCCGCGCGGGACGTGGAGACGGGGATGCATCCCCTCACCTACACCACCCCCGTCCGCAAGGCCGACTACCTGGGGGGACGGTTCCTCGCTGCCTTCGTCCTCAATGCCTTGATCCTGCTCGCCGTGCTGGCGGGCATCCTGCTCGCCGTGCATGCGCCCGGGGTGGAGGCCGAGATCCGCGGTCCGTTCCGGCCGGCGGCTTATCTCACCGCCTACGCCTTCATTGCGTTGCCGAACGCCTTCGTCGCCACGGCGATCCAGTTCTCGTTCGCGGCACTCCGCCGTCGCGCCATTGCGAGCTACCTCGGCGGCGTACTCCTCTTGGTCACTGCCTTCGTCCTTTTCCTCCTCCTGGAGCGGGACGTGGGGCAGCTGCTGGATCCGCTCGGCCTCATCGCCATCGACGACCTGAGGTCCAAATGGACACCAATCGAGTTGAATACGCGCCTGATGGCGCTGGAGGGTTGGTGGCTCGCGAACCGGCTCCTGTGGCTCGGCATCGCTCTGGGCACGCTCGCGGTGACCCACTTCCGGTTTCGCTTGAGTCATCATACCGCGACCCCGTGCTGGAGTCGCATTTCGCGACGACGCGATGCCCACTCCCCGACACCTGCAGCTAGCGGGATCCTCGGGAACACTCCGGTCTCCGTGCCGCAGGTCCGGCGGACCTTCGGCTTCAGGGCCCACGCCCGTCAGACGCTCGCCATCGCGTGGAAATCCTTCGGGAACATCGCGAAGAGCCGGGGCGGGCTCCTCCTTCTGGCGGTCGTCGCGATCTTCGCGCTCGTATCCGTGGATCCCGGGCACATGGGCGTTCCGCTGCTCCCCAGAGCCGATCACGTACTCCACGGCCTGGTGGATCCCGGCGTCCCCCCCGCCTATCTCATCATCCCGCTACTCATCGTTTTCTGTTCCGCCGAGCTGGTCTGGCGGGAACGGGAAGCAAGTCTGAGCGAGATCGTCGACGCGGCACCGGTGCCGGAATGGGTCCTCTTCCTAGGCAGGTTCCTGGGACTCGGTCTCGTGCTCGCCCTGTGCATGGTCCTCCGGATGATGGCGGGGGTGCTCCATCAGGTGGGCAGGGGTTACTACGATCTAGAGGTCGGGCTGTACCTGCAGATCCTTTTCGGGCTTCAGCTCGCCGACTACCTCCTCCTCGCCCTGCTGGCCCTCGTGGTGCACGTGGTGGTGAATCAGAAGCACGTCGGTCACCTGGTGGTACTCCTCATCTTTGTAGCCATAATCGCTGCTTATGGGAACGGGATCGGTCACCACCTGCTCGTCTATGGATCCGATCCCGGGTGGTCCTACACGGACATGCGCGGCTTCGGGCCGTCCCTCGGGCCGTGGTTGTGGTTCAATCTCTACTGGACCGCGTGGGCGCTGCTGCTCGCGCTGGTGGCGAGGCTGCTCTGGGTGCGGGGTAATGAGGAGGGCCTCGGGGTGCGGCTTCGAGTGGCTCGCCGCCGCTTCACGCGTCCGACGGCCTGGGCTGCCTCGGCGGCGGTGGGGCTCATCCTCACGTCGGGCGGTTTCATCTTCTATAACACGAACGTGTTGAATGAGTACGGTACCGCCTCCGACGACATGGAGAGGCGCGCCGAGTACGAGCGCCGCTACGGGGAGTACGAGGGTATCCCGCAGCCCCGGCTGACGGGGACCAACCTGCACGTCGAGATCCATCCCGAACGGCGGGCGGTGGATATCCGCGGGACCTACCGCCTCGTGAACGGCAGCGCGGTGCCCATCGACTCCGTCCATCTGGCCTCGGAAGTCGATCCGGGAGAGGTGGACTTCGATCGGCCGGCTACAGGCGTGCTCGTGGACGAGCTGCTCGGCCACCGGATCTACGCCCTGAAGGAGCCGCTCCAGCCCGGCGACTCGCTACGCCTCGACTTCGAGGCGCATATCGAGCCGCGTGGCTTCCGCTACCGCGGAGTCGACAACTCCGTGGTGGCGAACGGCACCTACTTCACGAACCGCTGGTTGCCGGCCATCGGCTATCAGCCGAGTCGCGAGCTCAGTAGTGCCGGAGCGCGGCGGCTGCACGGGCTCCCTCCGCGCCCCGCCATCCCCTCCCTCGACGACGCCCAAGCGCGCCTGGACATGACCGGGACTGAGCGGATCGCCTTCGAAGCGGTGGTTAGCACGGACGAGGGTCAGATCGCCGTCGCGCCGGGAGCGCTCATCCGGACGTGGACGGAAGGCGGGCGCCGCTACTTCCACTATTCGACCGATGCGCCGATCGGGAACGAGTACGCCTTCTTCTCCGCCGACTACGCGGTACATGAGGGACGGTGGAACGACGTCGCCATCCAGATCTTCCATCACCCGGGGCACACGGCGAACCTGGAGCGCATGGTCCGAAGCGTACGGGCCTCGCTGGGCCACTACACCGAGCGTTTCGGTCCCTACCCGTATGGCCACATTCGGCTTGTCGAGCATCCTGGCCACGGGCTCGGAATGCATGCCGAGGCGAACACGATCGACTATGAAGAGGGGTTCTCCCTCTTGAATCCGGGGGACGGTCCGCGGGGCCTCGATCTCCCGTTCTACGTGGTGGCCCACGAGGTCGCGCACCAGTGGTGGGGGGCTCAACTCATACCGGCGCGTGTCGAAGGAGCGGGGGTGCTGGTCGAGAGCCTCGCGTCGTACTCCGCGTACCAGGTCGTGGAGGAAAGCTACGGCCCCGAGCATCTGCGCCGACTCCTGGGCCGGCTGCGGATGGCGTATCAGGTCCCGCGCACACACGCTGCCGTCCCGCTGCTCCGGGCCAACGACGCGTTCCTCTACTATCGCAAGGGGCCGTTCGCGTTGTATGCACTGAGCCAGTACATAGGCGCGGAGCGGGTAAACGATGCGCTCCGACGCCTGCTCGAGGAGCATGGTTCGGGAGCGCCTCCCCTGCCGACCTCACTCGATCTCTATCGGGAGCTTCAGGCGGTCACGCCGGACTCGCTCCAACACCTGCTGCACGACCTCTTCGAGGCGAACACTTTCTGGGAGCTCGGCATCGAGCAAGCCACGGCGGAGCAGACCGAAGCGGGCACCTGGCAGGTGATCCTCGACGTGCGGGCCCGCAAAGTTGTTGTCGACACCGCGGGTGTCGAGACTGAAGTGCCGATGGATGACTGGGTAGAGGTCGGAGTTTTCGCCCCCGTCGAGGAGAGCGAGCAGTCAGGTGAGCCGCTCTATATGCGGATGCATCGCGTTCGCTCCACCGAGCAGACGATCACGGTGACGGTGCCACGCAAGCCCGCCCACGCCGGCATCGACCCCTATCACCTGCTGATCGATCTGGAGATGGGTGACAATATCGAGGAGGTGAAGATTGAGATCTGAGGGCGCATAACAAGCATGCACACGGACGAAGGGCCGCCCGGTCTGACCTAAACGAAGTTACTCCCGGCCGAGGTAGGACGCCTTCGGCGCTGATTGACGGCAGCGCCCGGCGGCTGTAGACTGAGATGATCCAGAGACTCCAGCCGGAAGGCGTAGCATGCCCACCCCCAGGCACTACGTGCACCTCCCGCTCCTGGCGGTCCTCCTGCTGGGCTGCGGCGAATCGAATTTCGAGCCGGTCGCCGCCCGGCCGCTGGAGCCGCCTTCGACGTACCGCATCTGGTGGGGCGAGGTCCAGGAATGCGTCGGCGCCTGGGCGCCGTTCGGTCGCATCCGCTGGTACGAGGCGGAGCAGATCCACAACATCGAGGCCGGCACCGACCACCGGGGGGCATGGAAACCGCCTCACTCTATATACATAGACAGCGAGTGGGTGAGCTTCGAACCCGTGGTCAAGCACGAGATGGTCCACGAGCTGCTCCAGCGCCGGGACCACGATTCGCTCTTCTTCCAAGCCTGCGCCGGCCTCTAGCGGTCGGCCGCCTCCAACCGCCGTCAACCGGCCGCGATGTCGGGCGCCGCCTGGCCGTCCGACGGTTTCCGAATCCACACGACGATCGGCACCGCCAGTGGCAGAGCGGCGCAGACCAGCGCCGCGATTCCGTACCCGACATACGAGCCGCCCTCCGCGCGGAGAAACGGTACGGCCAGCAGGATGGCGTCGATGGCGAAGTGGGCGACCAGCATGGTCACGAGGCCGTAGCGGATGAAGATCCAGCCGAAGATGAGGCCGGCGATCGTCAGCTCGATTCCCCGCACGTAGACCGGGAATACCGGGTAGGTCGAGTGTCCGAACGCCCAAATGACCGCCGGTATCAGAAGGGCCAGGAATGTGACCTTCAGGTGTCGCTCGAGGAACGATACACCGAACAGCCGATAGATGACCTCTTCGGAAACCGCCGCCTGCGTGGCGATGAGCAGCGGCACCAGCCACGGCAGGTACATGCTGAGCAGCTCGCTGTGCGGGCCCTCCGCCGGCACCCACACGCCCAGGTACCTCCGGCCCAGAACATAGAACAGCGTGATGTACCCCAGGAAGGCAAGCCCCACAGCATAGCCGCGCAACGTTTCGATCCCCGCCGCCCGGGTGAACAGCCGCCCCTCGACCCAGCTGTTGAACGCCTTCAGCGTCCGCGGAAAGGTCTCCTCCGTCAGCGACACGCCGGCGGATGTCGTCACCCAGATCGCCACGCCCAGCAGCACGCCGCCGAAGATCGCCCCCACCAGCGCCAGCGCCGCGAAGATCGGGTACGGCACCTCGGTCACGTACTGAGACTTGATCAGCGGATAGCTCAGCGCGCCGCCGACCATCAGCACGGCCGCCAGCAACCCACCGGCGATCAGGCCCGGGCGCCAGCGGATGCGGTCGTGCTTGTAGCGAATCACCGCCACGACGGCGGCGGCCAGCACCAGCGCGAAGCTCAGTCCGATGCTGATCAGTCCCAGCAGGGTGCCGACGGCTGTCTGCTTGCTCTGCTCTCGTTCGAACCGCTCCGGCACGTGCAGGTACTCGCCGAAGTACCCGACGCGAGAGCCGTTGACGTCGACCGAGAGCCGACGCGCGCCCGTGCCCGCTTCCGGATCGTCGGGCCGCCACTCGATCTCGGACCCGCTCAGCTCCCAGGTGAACGAGTGATCGAGCCGGTTCTCGCGGCTCGATGTCGACTGGTCCTCCAGCCGCCAGCGCGACAGATCGACGTTCAGCTCCTCGCTGACGAACGTGCGCGCCAGAACCAGCGCCGAATCCTGGCTCAGCGAGTCGCCCGGCGCCGCTTCCGGGATCGAATGCAGGAAGCGCAGCGGCCGACCGTCCGGGGCCAGCCGCATGATGAACTCTTCTTTCTCTCCCGAGCGGAACCAGCGGACCCGCCAGTTCCATAGCGGCAGCTGCTCGCGGGCGAAGCGCGATGTCTCCTCGATTCCGCGGACCCGCTGCAGAAAGACCGCGGCGCTGCCGTCGACGGTGAAGGTCAGAGACGACTCGAACGTGTCCGGATCGACGCCGCGCTGGCGCAGGTAATCGTCCGCCCGTGCCTTGATCGCACCCCGCGAAAGCTTCAGGTCGATGGCGGCACTGGGAAACGCTGCATCGTAAAACGACGTGAAGACGAGTACGCCGGCGATCGCGGCGAGGGCAAACAGACCGTCGGAGAGTTTGAGCATGATCGAGCCCTGATTTCGTTCGGGTTGCCCGGTACAGTCGGGGGCGCCGTCCAAGCTGTCAACACTCGCTCGCTTGCCACTCCCCGCATCGAGAATAAATTCTCAACCTCACATTTCTACTCGAGAGTACGCCGGCGCCGTAGTGCCGCGTCAGCGAACTCGGGCCGGCGCCGGCCGAACGCAATCTGGTTGGGAGGGAGCGTGATGGATCTCGGCATCGAGAGCAGGGTCGCCGCCGTCGGCGGCGCGAGCATGGGGCTTGGCAAGGCGATCGCCTGGGCTCTGGCGCGGGAGGGCGCCCGGGTCGCGATCTGCGCCCGGGGGGCGGACCGGCTGGAGCGCGCGGCCACAGCCATCAACCGCGCCTCGGGCCGCGAGGTCTTCCCCTACCCCGTCGATCTGGCCACGCCCACCGGCCCAGCCGAATTCGTCGACAGCACCGTGAAGAACTTCGGCAAGCTCGACATCCTGGTCACGAACGCGGGCGGACCGCCCGCCACCATCAGCTCGAAGACACCGCCCGAGGCCTGGGAAGAGGCCCTGCAGCTCAACTTGCTCAGCACGGTGAGGCTGGCCCAGGCCGCCCTCCCCTACATGCGGCGCGGCAGTTGGGGCCGGATTATCTGCGTCACCTCGGTCTCGGTGAAGTCGCCCTTGCCCGGGATGGCCCTGTCCAACACCGCCAGACCCGGCGTGGTCGGCTACGCGAAGACGATCGCCGAGGAGTTCGCCCAGAACGGGATCACCGTCAACGTCGTCTGCCCCGGCTACATGGCCACCGATCGGGTCAGCGAGCTCATGGCCCACCGCGCCGAGGAGGCCGGCACGTCGGTGGAGAAGGTCTCCGGCGACCTGGTGGCCAACATCCCGGCCGGCCGCATGGGCGACCCCAAGGAGCTGGGAGATCTGGTCGCTTTCCTGGCCTCGGAACGCGCGGCCTACATCACCGGCACCACCCTGCAGATCGACGGAGGCTTCGTCCGCGGTCTGCTCTGATCGCGGACGGGCCCCTCCCCGAGGCCAGCCTCGACCGGCAGTTGAAACCTGCCGAATGGTCGTCCGTAGTGTAACCCGGATACCCCTCTGCAACCCCCAGCCTGACTGCTCCCTCACATCGGGAGCGGACTCTCTTGCCGAGGTTTCAGAGAGGGGAAAGCGGGCACCCAAGCCAAACGACGAGTTCGGGTCAGCCGGGACAGATCGGACGGAGCAGCACCATGAGACGACGGACCAAGTTAACCATCGCGGTCGTCGCGGTGGTGGCCGTGGGCAGCGCCGCGGCAGCAGCCGTGCGCAACGGCGATTCCAGCGACGAGGATGTCCGCACCGTCGAGGTCGAGCACGGGGCGATCCTCGACAAAGCGCTGGCCGTCGGGCGGATCGAGCCCGAAGTCGAGATCAGCGTGAAATCCAAGATATCCGGCGTCGTGAGCCGCGAGTTCGCCGATGTCGGCGACTTCGTTCGGGCTGGCGACCCGTTGCTCGAGATCAAACCGACGCCCACGCCCCTCGAGCTGGTCGAGTCGCGGCGCCAGCTGGAGCTTCGCCAGCTGGAGCTCGACAACCTGGGCAAGGAGCTGAACCGCAAGCGAAGCCTCCTCGAGCAGGGTCTCATCTCACAGAACGAGTACGACCTGGCCGAGCGTGCCTACGGCGAAGCCGAGCTCAACCTCAAGCTCGCCCAGGAGCGACTGGCCTTGCTCGAGGAGGGCAAGGTCACGATCTCGGACCAGAGCGTCGACGCGATCGTCAAGTCCCCGATCAACGGCTTCATCCTCGAGAAGAACGTCGAGATCGGCGACCCGGTCGTGCCCCTGAATCCCTACCAGGAAGGGACCGTCATCATGTCGATGGCGGAGATGAACGCGCTCATCTTCCGGGGCACCGTCGACGAGATCGACGTCGGTCGCCTCCGCGAGGGCATGCCCGTCGAGATCAAGATCGGCGCCCTCCCGGGCTCGAAGGTCACCGGCAGGCTGTCGAAGATCTCTCTGAAAGCTCGTACCGACGACAACTCGACGGTCTTCCCCATCGAGATCGAACTCGATCGCTCCAACGACGTCGTACTCCGTGCCGGCTACTCCGCCAACGCGGACATCATCATCGACCGGCGCGAGGACGTGCTGATGATTCCCGAGCGGCTCATCGACACGAGCGGCGACACCGCCCGGGTCACGGTGCTGCTGCCGAGCGGCGAGCGCGAGGAACGGACCATCACGACAGGCCTGTCCGACGCCATCAACATCGAGATCATCGACGGCCTCGAGGAGGGCGAGAAGGTCGTCGAGCCGCCGCCACGGGAGATCGAGTGACCGGTGATCGGTGACCCGTACGCCGGCCGGATTGAGCATGCGACTATTCGGGAGCTTCAAGGACTTCTTCAACGACATCCGCACGCAGCGGCTGCGTACGGCCCTCACCATCATGGGCATCACCTGGGGCACCGTGGCCGTGGTCGTGCTGCTCGCCTTCGGCGTCGGCATGGAGAAGCAGACCCGCAAGCGGATGCACGGCCTCGGCGAGCGCATCGTCATCCTGTTCGGTAACCGCACCACCAAGCCGTTCGCCGGCTTCCCGGAAGGACGCTACATCCGCTTCCAGGAGGATGACGTCCACCTGCTGGCCCGTGAGATCCCAGGAATCGAGGAGATCAGCCCCGAGTACAGCACGCGGCGCGTCCCCGTGCGCCGTGGCCGCAACAGCGCCTTCCCCAACATCACCGGCGTCTATCCGGTCTACGGCGAGATGCGCAACGTCATCGCCGACTGGGGCGGCCGCTTCATCAACCAGGCCGACGTCGACCAGCGGCGCCGCGTCGCCTTCCTCGGCAACGAGCTGCGTAACCTGCTGTTCGAGAACGAAGATCCGATCGGCAAACCCGTGTTTGTCGGCGACGTCCCGTTCATCGTCATCGGCGTGCTCAAGGAGAAGCAGCAGAACTCGTCGTACAACTCCCGCGACCGGGACCGGATCTTCATACCGTCCAGCACCTATCGGGCGATCTTCGGCGACCGGTACATCAGCAACATCATCTACCGGACCCGCAGCCCCCATCTGGTCGATGCCGTCGAGGTCCGGGTGAACGAGGTCCTGGGCCGCAAGTACCGGTTCGATCCCACCGATGAAGACGCGATCTGGGAGTGGGACACCAGTGCCTTCGAGGAGATGCTCACGGCGATATTTCTCGGGATGAACATCTTTCTTGGCGTCGTCGGCGCGTTCACCCTCACGGTGGGCGGCATCGGCGTCGCGAACATCATGTACATCGTGGTCCGGGAGCGGACCCGCGAGATCGGCATCCGCCGCTCGATCGGCGCACGCAGGCGCGACATCATGCTCCAGTTCCTCGGCCAGACCTTCGTGGTCGTCGGCAGCGGCGCGCTCCTCGGGTTCCTGCTCTCGCTGGGGCTGGTCAAGCTGGGTCAGTGGATGCCGCTCAAGGAGTACATCGGCGTTCCGACCATCTCGCCGGCGGTCGCCATCGCTACGGTCTCGCTGCTGACCCTCGTCGCCCTCGCCGCCGGCTACTTCCCGGCGCGGCGCGCGGCGAACCTCGACCCCGTCGAGTGCCTCCGCTACTAGACGAATGGACGGATAAGCATGTGGCGGATCCTGCTGGGTGAGTTCATCGGCGACCTGCGTGAGCAGAAGACTCGCGTCCTGCTCACCATGTTCGCCATCACCTGGGGCACCATCGCCGTGGTGCTGCTGCTCGCCTTCGGCGAAGGGCTCCGCCAGGCCATCGTCAAGGGACTCCTCAACGCCGGCGAGCGGATCTTCATGGTGTACGGCGGCACCACATCGCAGGAGTTCGAGGGACTTCCCCGCGGCCGCCGCATTCGGCTCAGCGAGGAGGACCTCGACCTGATCACCCGCTCGATCGAAGAGATCGACCTGGTCAGCCCCTCCTACGGTCGCTGGGGCACCACCCTCGAGTACGGCGACAACAAGACGACCACGTACATGGAGGGAGTCTACCCCGCGTTCGAGGAGATGCGTCGCATGTATCCCCGGGCCGACAGCCGCTTCATCAATCAGCGCGACCTCGACGACCGGCGGCGGGTCCTCTTTCTGGGCAACGAGATCGCCGAGGAGCTGTTCGGCGCCGAGGACCCCGTCGGGCAGATCGTCATGCTCGACGACCTGCCGTTCGTCGTCATCGGCGTCATGCAGAAGAAGTTCCAGGACAGCATGAACAACGGGCCCGACTCGCGCCGCGCCATCATCCCCGCCTCCACTTTTTCGGCCGTCTACGGCAATCGCTACGTGAACCACCTGTTGCTGCGGCCACGTAACCCCGCCCGTGCCGAGTTCGTTAAACAGCGGCTGTTTACCGTACTCGGCGCCCGCTACAAGTTCGACCCGGATGACGAGCGCGCCCTGCCGATGTGGGACTTCATCGAAGACGAGAAGATGAGCAACCAGATCGCCCTGGGCATCGAGATCTTCCTCGGTCTGGTGGGGATGTTCACGCTCCTCGTCGCCGGCGTCGGCGTCGCCAACATCATGTACGTCGTCGTCCGCGAGCGCACCAAAGAGATCGGCATCAAGCTGGCCATCGGCGCCAAGAAGCGCCACATCATGAACCAGTTCGTTTTCGAGGCCCTCGCCCTCACCTGTGTCGGCGGCGGAGTCGGGCTTGGCTTCTCCACCGCCGTTGTCCTGCTGGTCGACAGCCTGCCCGCCGAGGACGGCGCCGCCGTCTACCTGGCGAACCCGAAGCTATCTCCCCCCATCGCCCTGCTCTGCGTCGTGATTCTCATCGCCATCGGCCTCATCGCCGGCGTGCTACCGGCCCGGCGGGCGGCGAAGGTAGACCCCGTGGAGTCGCTTCGCTACGAGTAATGACGAACGCGAAGATCTGGACATTCGCGGCGATTCTGCCCTTGACTGGATCGCGCAACCCCCACATTATCGGCCCCATCACAAGATCAGGAGCGCAAACCCATGAAAGCAATGCCGCTCGCGGCCGTCGTCCTGCTGGCTGCCACGCTGCCGTCGACCGGGCTCGCACAGGACGACGGCGGCTTCGTCGTCGGCGCCCGCGGGGGCCCCAACTTCTCCGATCTGGCCGGAGACCTGAACTTCGATTCCCGAGTCGGTTTCGGCGTCGGTGTTTTCGGCGGTCTCCAGCTGGGCAAGTTTTGGTCAGTACAGGCCGAGTTGTCCTACCAGCAGAAAGGCGCCAAGGACATCGCCATCCAGATTCCGGTCCGCGAGCGCAGGATCAAGATCTCGTACCTCGAGCTCCAGCTCCCCCTGGCCCTTTACCCGGACCTGGGTCCAAGCGGACTCACGCTGCGCCTCTACGGGGGCCCGTACGGCGCCATCGAGGTGGCTTGCAGCAAGGAAGTCGACGATGCAGCCGGGACGCCGGTGAGCTCGGACTGCGAAGCGGGCCCAGAGGCCGAAGCCGTGTTGCTGAAGTCGGTCGACTACGGGATCGTGATCGGAGCCGGTGTCGACCTCGCCGGTAGAGATCGCAGTGGGCTCACTCTCGACGTCCGCTATGACGTCGGTCTCGCCAACATTAACGACGGGGGTGTCGGCGACGTGATGAACCGCGCGATTCAAGTGGTGGTCGGTTACGCTCACCGCTGATCGGCGTCAGCGAGCGATAGATTTCAAGAAACGGCGTTCAACGTCCAGACGGTTCAGTCCACACGAACCAGACGGTACACCCTCCCGTTCGCCGAGAGAATGTAGAGCTCGCCGATCGCGTCCTCACCGAACGAGAGCACCGAGCCCAGCTCGCCCACGTCCCACGACCGCTCGTCGGCGATCCCGCTCCCCGTGTACCTGAAGCTTCGAAGGAAGCCGTTGCAAAAGTCGGAATAGAAGTAATGCCCCTGGATCTCGGGGATGGCCGCCCCGCGATACACGTAGCCACCTGTCACCGAGCACCCTTGCGAGCGGCCGTACTCCAGCACGGGCAGGACCAGGCCCGCCATCTCGCACGAGTCCACCTGGAAGCAATGGCGGCCCTCCATGATGTTCCAACCGAAGTTGAGCCCCGCCTGGTTGGCTGAGACCGCGTTCACCTCTTCCCAATCGTTCTGACCTACGTCGGCGATATAGAGGTCCCCGACCTCCGGGTCGAAGGCGAACCGCCAGGGATTGCGGAGACCGTAGACCCAGATCTCATCCCTGCCGGGCACACCGACAAACGGGTTGTCGGCGGGGCTCATGTACGGATCGCCCGCATCGACATCGATTCGCAGCAGCGCCCCGAGCAGCGTCTCCGTGTTCTGCCCGTTCCCCTGTGGATCGCCGCCGCCGCCGCCGTCGCCCAGACCGATGTAGAGCTTCCCGTCAGGCCCGAAGACGATGAGGCCGCCGTTGTGGTTCCCGAACGGCTGCGTTCGCTCGAGGATGACCCGGGCCGACTCGAGATCGGCGCGGTTCGGATCGGCGCTCACGCTGTAGCGGGCAACGCGTGTATCGCCGTCCGGCTCGGAGGTGTAGCTGACGAAGAACAGACCGTTGCTCGCGTAATCCGGATGGAACGCGATGCTCAACAGCCCCCGCTCGCCGCCGCTGCGCACGCTGTCGCGGATGTCGAGAAACGGTGTCGAAAGCAGCTGCCCGTCCTGGACGATCAGCACCCGGCCCGCCTGCTCGACGACGAAGAGCCGCGGGTCACCCGGCGGCGCCGTCAGATAGAGCGGGCTCGCCAGACCGCTGGCGACGACCTGGACAGCCAGCTGGAAATCCGGTGGCGGATCGCCGTTGTCTTCCCCGTCACCGCCGTTCGTCGGCGTGCTGGAGTCCGGGCAGCCGACGAGGATGAGCGAGCTCAGAAGCGAAACCGCCAGCGCCATCATGTCCTTTCTCTCCAAACCCATGAGTAGAGACCGTGACCGGCAGATCAAAATAGACGGAGCTGCAACCTGAAGACCCGGCCGGGCTGCGGCAGGCCGCACTGATCGAAGACGGACGAATCGGTGACGTTGTTGACGGCCAGGGTCGCCTCGGATCGCCGACCGCCAACGATCAGGGTCTTGCCGAGCTGCAGGTCGAGCCACGTGCTCGCGGCCAACCTCACTTCGCGACCCAGGTCGGGGTGGACGCAGAACTGCGGCGCCATGTGTTCGAGGTTGACCGCCGTCCAGAAGCCGTTCCCCAGACGCAGCGAGGTGCCCACCCCACCGATGAACCACGGCTGGTACTCGGGGCGGCGCTGCTCCTGCGGGGCGGTCGGATCCGTCAGATCCACGTTCTGAATCGTCGTGTTTCCGGTGATGGAAGCCCGGCCAACGGTCAGATCCAGCAGCACCTCGAGTCCGGCGCTCGTGATTCGATCGCGGTTCTGGCGCTGGAGCCTGCCGTCACCCAGGCTGACCCGAACGATCGCGTCGCTGAGCCGCTGATAGAAAGTGACCGTCTGCGCCTCGAGCGCTCCGAACCGGAAGGTGGCTCCCAGCTCGGCCACGGCCAGGACCTCGGGATCGAGCGTCGGGTTGACCACGAAGCGCCCCAGGGCACCGGAGTAGAGCTCGCGCAGCGCCGGGAAACGCACGCGGCGGCTCACGCCGCCGTTCAGCAACAGGTCGCCACGGGCCAGCACCAGCGTGCCGCCGGCGCGGGCGCCCCAGGCCCAGATGGCGTCGCGGGGCTCGGCCGGGCCCGTCTCCGGCGTGTCGGACCCATCCACGCTGAATCCGACCGAGAGCCGGGCCCTACGTCCGTCGGCGTCACTCATGATCGGCTGCTCGGCCTCGAGCCCGAAGCTCAGGAACCTCTGGCGATACCTGTTGGGGTCGCCGTCGTCGATGATCTCGATGTGACGCGACTCGGCCAGCGTCAGGGCGCTGCGGAGAATGCCGGCGCCCAGGGAATGATCGGCCAGCAGACGGAGCGACAGGGTTCGGTCGTCTCCTCGCTCGCCCCCGGTGATCGAGTCGTAGGCCAGAGTCTCGTAGGTGTCGATCTCCGTTTCGCCGAAATCGATGCCGATGCTGGCCTCAAGATCGCCCTCCCCCCAGGGCGTTTCTTTCCAGCCGGTTCCCGCCGACAGCGCGGTGACCCAACGCCACGTGTTCGGATACCGCCACAGCCGCGGCTCGGCCACATGGAGCTCCGGCGGCACACCCTTCTCCGCCACGAACCCGAAAGACGACAGGGCGTACCAGGCGCCCCCGTCGGTCTGGTAGCGGGCCGACACGTACCCGTTGCCGTGCTCCAGGTCGCTGTTGAGGATGGTCGAAGCGCCGCCCGGGATCGACACTCCCGACGGGGCCGGCCAGTGAGAGCGCTTGCGGTAGCCGCCGCCGCCCCGCAACAGCAGCTCGCCGGAGTTGGTCTCGACCAGGGTGGACAGGCCGAGGGCCACGGCGTTGTTGCCCTCGTCGTCGACCCCGGCGCTCATCTGCAGCGGCGTCGGCCCGAGGATGCGACCCTCCCCTTCCCCGATCTCCACCAGCACCGCTCCGCCCAGCGCGTTCGGTCCGTACAGCACCGACGACAGACCCCGCACCAGCGTCAGGCGCCGCGCCGCCGTCAGCGGCACCACCGACAGGTCGGTACGGGCGTCCCAACCCAACGTGATCGGCACACCATCCACCAGTACCGCCACGCGCCGCGATTCCATCCCGCGCACCGACGGCTGCACTTCGCCACGACTGTTCTCCCGCACCTGGATCAACGGCAGGTCTCGCAGAACTTCGGCCAGCGTGGGCGACGGCCCGGAGCGCACCGAGTCCAGGGCCACCGCCACGGCCGCCGCACCGCCCGCCGTCGTCACCGGCCGCGCCACAGTCACCTTGATCTCCTCGACGTAGACCGTGTCGAGGGGAAGCGTGTCGCGTGCGGTCGTGTCCTGCGGCTCCTGCGCCGCGGCCGGCGCCGCGGCGACCCAGCCGACCCAAAAGAAGAGCGCGGGCAGACGCAGCAAGCTGCGGGCGGCGCGCTCGAGCACACCTGCAATCATATAGGAATTATCCATGGCAAACCCGGGGAGATTACTCAGCCCTCGCCCCGGGTCGCAATAGTCCACACCGGTCGGCGGCTACGGTGGGTCGACGTCACTCCGGTCGTCGTCCCCGCACGAACGCCGACGAAAACCGCCCCTGCTCCAGCCAGGCGTCCTCCAGCTCGACGCCGAACTCGCGGCCGAGAAGTCGAAGCTCCTCGGCACCGTAAGCTCGAGTGATCTCCACATCGATATCTACGAACCCGGCTCCGGCGAGTTTCGTACGATACTCGTCCTCGTGTAGCGCACCGGCCAGACATCCACTCCATGCCTCGATGCTTTCCTTCACCGCCGCGGGCACCTCCCCCTGAAAGACGACATCCGATACCGCGAGCCGTCCCCCCGGACGCAACACTCGGTACGCCTCTCCCAGCACCCGATCCTTGTCCGTCGATAGGTTGATCACGCAATTCGAGATGATGACGTCCACGCTCTCATCGGGTAGCGGGATCTCCTCTATCGTGCCCTTCAGGAACTCGGCATTATCTATCCCCAGCTCCCGCTGGTTGCGGCGCCCCAGCTCCAGCATCTCGTCCGTCATGTCCAGGCCATAGGCCTTGCCCGTTGGGCCCACACGTTGCGCGGACAGGAGCACATCGATCCCACCGCCCGAACCCAGATCGAGCACCACCTCGCCTTCACTAAGCTCGGCCAGCGCCGTCGGGTTTCCACAGCCCAGCGATGCCAGCGCTGCCGAATCGGTTACCTGCGCCAGTTCCTCAGTCGTGTACAGGTCCCGGGTGATCACGTCCTCCTCGCCGGAACCGGCGCAGCAGCTGGATTCTCCAGGGCCGCAGCAACTCGCTCGCTCCGCCCCCGCCGCTCGCTTGGCTGCCGTGGCGTAGCGCTCGCGCACCGCCTCACGGATGTCTTCTATCTTTTTCATCGCTACCGTTCACTTTCACGTTCACGTTTGTACCGGCTCTTCAACAACAGATAGCGGTAGCCGAAGATCGTGTTCCGCAACCTGTCCACAGCCCGTTCCAGCAACGAGTCAGCGGCTTCCGCCGAATCGCTTACCGTACCGCTGCCTGTCGCGCAGCACAACTCCGGTCTCGAATTCATCTGGGCAAGCTGCAACATTTTCCATCCTCCGCGATCAGCCTCGAATTCGCCGCCTCGGCCAGCCCTCCCAGCAGCTCGACCATCGCCCCCCTCACTTGCGGATCGAACTCCTCCAGGAGCTCGCGCTCCTGCGCCAGCAGGTCCCGCTCGATGTCACGGTACAGACGTCGCCCCCCCTCCGTCGCCCGCAACGCCAGCGCCCGTCCGTCTTCCGGATGCCGGGCACGCTCCACGTAACCCTTCCGCTCCAGCGCGCTCACCACCCGGCTCGCCGTGCTCTTCTCCAGGTAGAGCTCCGCCGCCAGCTCGTTCAGCGTCAGGACCTCGCACCGGACCAGCGCCTCCAGCGCCCAGCACTGGGTGACCGACACGTCGTAGCAGCAGATGCATTCCCGGTCCCGGAACTGATAGGCCCGCTTCAGCTCGATCAGCACCCGGTGTAGGGCGAGTGCGTCGGCTTCCAGCGAGGAATTGGGATCATGTCGAGTCGTGGTTTGCTGAAGGATGCTCATACGGGCTCCGTTAATAGTTGTTGGTGACAACTATATCCCCCGCTCGCCCCTCTGTCAACCCCCCGCCTCCCCGCCCTCTCAGCATTGACGCGCCGCCCGCACCCGGCCCATCTTCGCCCGGTTCGTTGCTCTCCAAACGCATCTGCCGGAGGACGTCGATGAAGAGGCTGTTGCTGGGCGTGGTCCCGACCCTGCTACTGGTCCCGGCCGCCGCGGCGGCCCAGGTGAATCTGGGCGCGCATATCGGCTGGGGAGACGAGGCCGACTTCGCGTTCGGCGCTCGGCTCACGGCCAACTCGCCGTGGGTAGACCCGGCGATCGAGTTTAGCGGATCGTTCGACTACTTTTTCCCCGAGAAGCCTCCGTCGACCGAGGACGTGGAGTACTGGGAGGTCAACCTGAACGCGGTCTACAGGATCCCGATCGATCACCCCTCGCTCTCACCGTACGCCGGGGCGGGTGTCAACATCGCCCGAAGTACGATCGACAGTGCATCGCAGACCGATGTCGGCGCCAACCTGTTGGCCGGCGTCAAGTACGTGGCCGGTCCGGTCGTTCCGTTCGGGGAGTTACGTGTGGAGCTGGGCGGCGGCGACCAGTTCGTGTTGGCGGGTGGGCTGCTCTTCAACCTTTGGGCCGGCAACTAAACCTGGAAGTAGGAAGTTGGACGATGAACGTTGGCCGATCGACTTGACGATTGGGGCGTTTGACATTGCACGAACCAAATGCCCAACGCACAACCGTCAACGGTGGATCACCAAGTCGAACCTTCAACGTTCATCATCCAACTTCCCACTTCCAGATTTTCCTGAGCGAGAGATCCCCGCTACCGGACCGGAAGCTCCAGCGGATCCTCCGCTTCGAGGAACGTCAATCCGGCGGCCATGACGCTCTCCCTGAACGCCGCGACATCCTCTGCGAAGGTCCGGTTGATCTCGTCCAGCGCCTCCTGCAGACGCGTCTCGGCATGCTCCAACAACCAGGTCTGCGCCTCGGTCGGCTCATCCCACGAGGAGCTCATCGAGAAGTAGGCGCTGCGCACCCGCGAGTAGATCGTGGTGTCCGCCGTGATCTCGCTCTTCCCCTGGCTGGGCGGCTCCCATAGTCGCTCTTCCAGCTCGGTGAGCTTGCGCTTCAGGTTCCGCGCCTCGCGCATCAGCTCCCGGTTGGCGCCGCCGGCCCGGACGGCCTGTCCGCGAGCCGAAGGGGCTTCGGCCACCTCCGTCTGACCCTCTTCGCCGTCGGTGGCCTCCGTCTCCGGCGGCTCGCTCACCATGCCCAGGACCTTGTCGATCTCGTCCCGGGTATCGCGCAGACGGCTCACCGCTTCCGCCAGGACTTCCTGAACCGCACCGGCGTGCATCAGGGCATCGAGCTTGGCCTGCCGCTGGGCCAGCGTGAGGTTGAACCGCGGGTCCTGCAAGACGTTCACGGTGCCGCTCGCCTCGTGCTCGCCGTACTTCAGCGTCACCGTGTAGATGCCGGGCACGACTGCGGGGCCGAAGCCGCCGCCGAAGAAGAAGCCGCCGCCGCCCTCTTCGCGGCCGGCCTGGGGCCGCTCGAACCCGTCGTGCCGCAGGTTCCAGGCGATCCGGTTCACGCCCAGCTTCACCGGCCGCTCGAAGCTGTTGACGACTTCGCCGTCGGCGTCGCTGATCTCGACCTCGACCTGCGGACCGCGATCGCGGCCGCGCGCGGTCGGGCCGGACGCCTCCTCCTCGGCTTCCTCCTCCTCCGCCGCCTCGGCCTGGTGCTGCCGCTCGGCCGCCTTGCGCTGACGCTCGATCTCCTCGTTCGGGTGAGGCAACTTCTCGTCGCTGAGGGAGAAGGTGATCACGGCGCCGTACTCACGGTTCTCGCCGCGGAACTCGCCGGAGCCGGGGAAGCGCGAGGCGCCCGTCTGGCCGATGTTGTACTGGATCGCGTCGGGGATTTCGAACAGGTGGAGCGGCGCGGCCAGCAGCTGCGGTTCGACGGAACGCAGGGGGCGAATGTCGTCGATGATGTAGGCCGCGCGGCCGTGGGTGCCAACGACCAGGTCGTGCTCGCGCGGGTGGATGACCAGCGCCCTGGCGGCGACCGTCGGGAACCCATGGGTCCACTTGTGCCACTGGCGGCCGCCGTCCAGGGTGAACCAGAGTCCGAACTCGGTGCCCAGGAAGAGCAGGTCCCGTTTGACGGGGTCCTGCTCGACGGCCAGCGCATAGCCCCGGAGGTCGTCGGTGGCCAGGCTGCGCCAGCTGCGGCCGTAATCGCCGGTCACGTAAACGTAAGGCGTCCAGTCGGAGCGTCGGTGGTTGTCGAAGACCACGAAGGCCTCGGCCGGATCGAATCTGGAGGGCTCGATGTGGGGCACCCAGGTGTTTTCGGGCACGTCCCTGATCCGGTCCTCCAGGCTGGTCCACCTGCCGCCGCCGTCGCGAGTGACGTGGACCCGGCCGTCATCGGTGCCCACCCAGATCACGCCGCGCTCCAGCGGGCTGGGCGCTATAGTGATTATCGTCGTGAAGTTCTCTGCCCCGGTGACGTCCAGCGTCAGGCCGCCGCTCTCTCCCTGCCTCTGCCATTCCGGGTTGTCGGTCGTCAGGTCGGGGCTGATGATCTCCCACGAATCGCCCCGGTCGGTGGACCTGTGGACGAACTGGCTGCCGTAGTAGACGGTGTTGGGATCGAACGGATCGATGGCGATGGCCGCGTTCCAGTTGAAGCGGAGCTCGACGCCTTCCGGATGCACCGGCCGGATGCTCTTGCGCTCGCCCGTCTTCACGTCCCAGCGCATCAGGTTGCCTTCCTGGCTCATCGAGTAGCCGACGGTCGGATCCTCGGGCACGGCCAGCACCGCGAAGCCATCGCCGAAACCGACCTCCTCCCAATGGTGGTTGCGGATGCCGCCGTTCTCCAGCACGTAGGCCGGGCCGCGCCACGACCCGTTGTCCTGCATGCCGCCCAACACGTGGTACGGCTGATCCATATCGACGTTGATGTGGTAGTACTGGGCCAGCGGCAGGTTGGAGACGAACCGCCACGTCTCACCCCGGTCGCGGCTCATGTAGACGCCGCCGTCGTTCCCCTCGATGATGTGCGTGGGATCGTTCGGGTTGATCCACATCGCGTGATGGTCCGGGTGCGGCGCGTCGCGGAACGAGCCCAGCATCTCGAACGACTCGCCGCCGTCGATCGACACGCTCAGCCTCGACCAGAGGCTGTAAACTCGATTCGGGTCCTGCGGGTCGACCCGGATGTCGGCATAGTAGAACGGCCGGTTTCCCACCGGGCCTTCGCTGTCGGTTTTCCTCCAGCTGAAGCCGCCGTCGTTCGACCGGTAGATCGCGTTGTGGTCCTCCGCCTCGACGTAGGCGTAGACGATGTCCGGGTCCGACGCCGCGATCCCCAGGCCCATGCGGCCCAGGTCGCCTTCCGGCAGGCCGTCCTCGGGTGTCAGCTCCTTCCAGTTCCGGCCGCCGTCCACCGTCAGGTACAGCCCCGAGCCGGGACCGCCGGAGCGGAAGAACCACGGCCAGCGCCGGTACTCCCACATCGCCGCGAACAGCTTGTTCGGGTTCCTCGGGTCCATCACCAGGTCGGCGACACCGGTCCGCTCATCGACGTAGAGGACCTTCTGCCACGTGGCACCGCCATCGACCGTCTTGTAGACGCCGCGCTCCGGGTTCTCGCCCCACAGCGCGCCCATCGCCGCCACGTACGCCACGTCCGGATCGTCCGGGTGCAGGAGGATGCGATGGATCCGCTCGGCCCCCTCGAGACCCAGGTGAGTCCAGCTGCGGCCGCCGTCCAGCGACCGGTAGACACCGTTCCCCACCGATACGCTGTTCCGCGTGTTCCCTTCACCGGTCCCCACCCACACGATGTCGGGACTCGACTGGTTGATAGCGATCGCACCGATCGCCGCCACCGGCTGATCGTCGAACAGCGGCTCGAAGTTGAGCCCACCGTTCGTCGACTTCCACACGCCGCCGGTCGCGGCTCCCACGTAGATGATGTCGGGGTTCGTTTCCACCGCGGTCACCACCGCGATCCGGCCGCTCATCCCGGCCGGCCCGATCGATCGGGCGGACATCCCGGCCAGCAGCTCGGGGTCGATTTGTGCCTGCACGGGTGTGGCCAGTGCTGTGACGAACAGCGCCGGCAAGCTCGTGGACGCTAGACGACGGAGCATGATTCGGCCTCCTGATTCGTAGATTCTGGTACGGGGCGGCACGCAAAATAACCTAGCGGACACCTTTGGTCTAGCGCCGCACATCTCTCCGGCCGTCTCTCCTCCAACGAAACCTGGAAGTTGAAAGTTGGGCGATGGGCGTTGAAGGCTCGCCTTGACGATTGGGTGTTTGACATTGCCCATTCCGAATGCCCAATGGCCAGACCTGAATGGTCAAGTCGAGTGCTCAACGTCCATCGCCCAACTTCCAAGTTCGCTTTGCCTAAACCAGCAATACCTTGACCACTGAGGTATGACTCCCTATCTTGTCCGTCATTCGTACGCAGGGACTGGGGCAGGTTCAGCAAGAGGAGAAACGGTTTTGGCTGGGAGCGATCTGTATACCGGAACGCTGGACACGATGATCCTCAAAGCGGTGAGCTGGGGGGCCATGCACGGGTACGGCATCGGCCGCTGGATCCGGCAGAACTCCGACGACGCGCTGGAGATCAACGAGGGCGCGCTCTACCCGGCCCTTCACCGGCTGGAGAAGAAGGGGCTCTTGTCGGAGGAGTGGGGCGTCACCGAGACGAACCGAAAGGCGAAGTTCTACAAGCTGACGGCGGCGGGCCGGCGGCAGCTCAAGGCGGAGATCGTTCGTTGGAAGAAGTACTCCCAGGCGGTGACGGCCGTGCTGAGCGCGTCGTCGGCGTGAGGAGCGAGAGACGACAGCGATGGAGATGAAGCGGATATTGCGGCTCAGCTTCGGCAAGGTCGGCGTTACACGCGACGTCGACGCCGAGATCCGCTTCCATCTGGAGATGCGAGCGGAGGAGTTCGAGCGTGAAGGGCTTCCGCCGGCCGAGGCGATGCAGGCGGCGCGGGCGGCGTTCGGCGACGTGGACGAGATCGCGTCCGAGTGCCGCCAGATTCGTCGGCGGCGCGCCCTCGTCTTGCGGGCCGCCGATGCGCTCCGGGACCTAGGCCAGGACCTCCGTTTCGCCGTCCGCTCGCTGCGCAAGAGCCCGGGCTACACGGCGGCGGTGCTCATCTCCCTGGCGCTGGGCATCGGGGCCAACACGGCCACCTTCAGCCTGGTGAACGGGGTGCTCATTCGCCCGCTGCCGTACGAGGACGGCGACCGGCTAGTGCACCTGGACCAGATCACCGGCGATTCGACACCCATCTCGGCCGGATTCTCGCCGCCCGAGATCGAGGACTATCGGCGGTTGGACGACTCCTTTCAGGGGATGGTCGAGTATCACTCGATGTCCTTCACGCTGCTGGGCCTCGAACGACCGAAGCGGGTGTCCACCGGCGTCGTCTCGGACAACTACTTCGACCTGTTCGGTATCGAGCCGCTGTTGGGTCGCACCTTCCTGCTTGGCGAGGATGAAATAGGCGCCGACCCGGTGCTGGTCCTGAGCCACGACTTCTGGCAAAGGGAGTTCGACGGAAACCCGGGCGTGGTCGGGCGCGAGCTGGAGATGAACGACCGCACGCACACGGTCGTGGGCGTCCTGCCGCCGGTCCCCCAGTATCCGGTGGAGAACGATGTCTACATGCCCGTCTCGTCGTGCCCCTTCCGCACCGACGTCGACTGGGCCGAGGATCGCGACCAGCGCGGCATCGACCTCTTCGCCCGCCTCGAGGAATCCACCAGCCTGGAAACCGCGCGGGAAGACCTCTCGAAAAGCACCGCACGCATCCAACAGAGCCACCCCGACCTCTACGAAGTTTCCGGTCTGGTCCGAAGCGAAGCGGTTCCGCTGCGGGAGCGACTGGTCAGCGGCGCGCGGACGCGGCTCCTGGTGCTCATCGGCATCACGGGATTTCTGCTGCTGATCGTCTGCGCGAACGTGGCCAACCTGGGGCTGGCGCGTCTGGCCGGACGCGGCCGCGAGATGGCGATCCGTACGGCGCTGGGCGCCTGGCGCGGCCGGCTCTTTCGCCAGCTGCTGGCCGAGGGCACGACCCTGGCGATCAGCGGCGGCGCCCTCGCCGTCCTCCTGGCCTGGGCGACGCTGGGCCTGCTCGTGTCGTTCGTGGCCCGCTTCACCACCCGGGCGGCGGAGATCCGCATCGACAGCACCGTGCTCCTGTTCACCCTCGGGGTCTCGCTCGCCACTGCCCTCGTCCTCGGCCTCCTGCCCGCGCTGCCCGATCGGGCGCGGCCGATGGATCGTCTGCGCGACGGCGGCGTCGCCAGCCAGCGGGGCGGCCTCCGCACGCGCAGCACGCTGGTGGTGGGGCAGCTGGCCGTCTCCATCGTGCTGCTCGTCGGGGCCGGCCTGCTGATCCGCAGCTTCGTCAGGCTGCAGCAGGTCGATCCCGGGTTCCGGGCCGAGAACGTGCTGGCGGCGCGGATCAGCCTCGACTGGTCGAACTACCGAGAGGACGCACGAGTCGGCGCGTTCGCCGACAGTCTGCTGCGGCGCGTCGAGGCCCTGCCGGGCGTCACGGCGGCCGGCGTGGGCAACAAGGTTCCCCTTTCGGGGCAAGGACCCACTCGCTTCCCGCTCCAGGTGGAAGCATGGCCGGAGGCTGTGAGCTTCAACTCGCTCCCCCGCGTCGACTTTCAGGCCGTCAGCCGCGGTTACCTGCAGACGATCGGCGTCCCGCTGGTCCATGGGCGCCTGTTCAATCGACAGCGCCCCGACGAGGAGCCCGAGGAGGCGGTCGTCAGCCAGACGCTGGCCGAGCGCCACTTCGGCGACCAGGAAGCCATCGGCCGCCAGATCTGCTGGGATTGGGAAAACGCGGTCTGCGTGCATTGGCTGGACATCGTGGGAATCGCGGGCGACGTGCGACACTACGGGCTCGACAGCGAGGCACCGGAGGTCGTCTATCTCCCGTTCGAGACTACCGGCTGGCGTGACTTCAGGCTCGTCGCACGCAATCGCTGGGATCCCACCCAATTGGCCGACACGATCCACGCCCTCGTTCACGCGATCGATCCCACGCAAGCCGTGGTCGACGTGCGAACCCTGGCCAGCGCCCGGCGCGAGTCGATGGCGGCGCCAAGGATCACCATGCTGCTCATGGGCGTGTTCGCGGTCATCGCGCTGGTGATCACCGCCACCGGTATCGCCGGCGTGATCGCCTACGCCGTCGGCCAGCGCACCCACGAGCTGGGGATCCGCATCGCGCTGGGCGCCCGCCGCGAGACCATCCTGTGGCTGGTGCTGCGCCGGGCGCTGATCTTGATCGCCATCGGGCTCGGCATTGGCGTGCCGGCGGCCCTCGTCTTGAGCCGATTTCTCTCCGACATGCTCTTCCAGACGCCGCCGCAGGACCCGCTGACGCTGATCTTCGTGGCGGGCCTGGCAGTGGTCGTCGCGTTGGCCGCCTGCTACGTGCCGGCCCGGCGCATCACCGCCATCGATCCCATGATGACACTCAGAACCGAGTGAACAACGACAGCCGAAGGAGCCCCAACCATGCGTAAGCATCCTATCCCCGCCATCGTGCTCGGACTCTCCCTCGCGATCCTCGTCGGCCCTTCGGCCGCAGGCGCGCAGGTCGATGAGGGTCGTGCCGATATGGTCGTGAGCGTCGACTGGCTGGCCGAGCACCTCGACGACGAGAACCTCGTCCTGCTGCACCTCGGCAACCGGGAACGCTACGAGGGAGCGCACATCCCGGGAGCGCGCTACGTCCTGTATTCGGCGATCTCCCAATCATCCGACGAGGGTCTCAGACTCGAGATGCCGCCCGTCGACCAGCTGCGGTCGGCGTTCGAGGAGCTCGGGGTATCCGACGACTCCCGCATCGTCCTCTACTTCGCCGATGGCTGGGTTACCCTCACGACCCGCGTGTACCTGACGCTCGAGTACCTCGGTCTCGGCGCTCGCACTTCCGTTCTCGACGGCGGCATCGATGCCTGGCGGGCGGCGGGTCACCCGGTTAGCCGCGACGTCCCGACGGCCGCGTCCCGCGGCTCCATCACGCCGCGCCCCCGACCGGCACTGATCGCCCAGGCCGACTGGCTGGCCGACCGTCTGGACGACGACGGCGTGGCTGTCATCGACGCCCGAACGTCCCACTACTACCGCGGCACCCGCGGCGGCCACGGCATGCCCCGGGCCGGGCACATCCCCGGCGCCGCCAACATCCCGTACGTCACCATCGTCGACGAGGAGACGGACAGGTTCAAGGACCTCGAGACGCTGCGCGGGATGTTCATCGCCGCCGGCGCCAATCGCGGCGACCAAGTGGTCACCTACTGCCATATCGGTCAGCAGGCGACCCTCGTCTGGTTCGCCGCACGGCTGCTGGGCTACGATGCCCGGGTGTACGACGGCTCGTTCCAGGAGTGGAGCAACCGGCCGCAACTGGCGGTGGCACGCCCCGCGGTCGAGGACTTTTCCAGGCTGATCTCCACCAACGAGCTGGCCGCACTGCTGGCCGGCGACGAGGCCGTCAGCATCGTCGACCTGCGGTCCGACTTCGTCGGGTATCTCGAGGGGCACATTCCCGGCGCCATCTACCTGCACTACGAGAACCTCCGGGCAACTAACCGCGGCGTGCCGGCGGACATCCTGTCCGCCGAGTCGTACGCGGCCCTCTTCTCACGGAACGGCCTCTCGCTGGAGCGGCCGGTCGTGATCTACTCGAACGCCGCCGGCGCGAACTTCGACGCCACGTTTCTCGCCTGGATCCTCAACGGCTTCGGCCACACCGAGGTCTACCTGCTGGACGGCGGCTACGAGAAGTGGCTCGCCGAAGATCGGCCGACGGCCAGGGCCTACCCGGCGATCGAAGAGACGTCGTTCGCCGCCGACGGGTTCCGCCCCGACCGGGCGACCCGGCGGCTGGTCGAGTATTCGCTGGACGAAGACCGGATGGTCATCGTCGACGTTAGGCCCGAAGCTCAGTACGCCGGTCGCGCGGGCCATCAGATGCGCCGCGGACACATCCCCGGCGCGGTGAACCACGTCTGGAGCAGCGATCTGATGGCGAGCGGGTCGACCCGGATCTGGAAGCCGCTGGACGAGCTGCGCGCCAGCTACGAGGCGCAGGGGATCACACCGGACAAGCACGTCATCCTGTACTGCAACACCGGCACCGAAGCGAGCCACGTCTACTTCGCGTTGCGGAACCTGCTCGGCTACGCCAACGTGGATGTCTACTTCCCCTCGTGGACCGACTGGTCGGCGATCGAATCGCTGCCGATCGAGGTGGCCGCCTCACAACGGAGCGACCGTGATCGGTAAGGTGAACCTGGCGGAGAAGTTCGCCGCGTTTGACGAGCGCTGGAGCCCCAAGGTCGTCGGCGACATCGGCGACTACCAGGTGAAGCTCGCCAAGCTGGAGGGTGAGTTCGAATGGCACCATCACGATGACGAGGACGAGCTCTTCCTGGTCGTCAAAGGTCGGCTCTGCATCAAGCTGCGCGACCGGGACATCTGGCTCGACGAGGGAGAGCTCGTGGTCATCCCACGGGGGGTGGAGCACCTGCCGGTGGCGCCGGAAGAAGTGCACGTTCTGCTGTTCGAGCCGGGCTCGACCCTCAATACCGGCAATCTGAAGAACGAACGAACGGTTCCTGACCCGGAACGGATCTAGCGAACGCTCGTGACCGGCAAACGGTGGCCCTCGGGCATCCGTTTGCCGGTCGACCAAAAGCCCGTCTCGCTGAGTGCATGTCGCCTGAGATGCGATCGCCCTGGCTCGCCCGTCTGACGGATCCGGGACCCGCGTGGGTCTTTCTCGCTTCGGCCCTCGCGCTCCACGTCGTCGATGAGGCGCTGCACGATTTCCTCGCGACGTGGAATCCGATCGCTGTCGCCGTACGCGGCCGCCTGCCGTTCCTGCCTCTCCCCGCATTCTCGACCGGCGTCTGGCTCACCGGTCTCATCCTCGGCCTGCTACTGCTGTTCGCGCTTTCCCCGTTCGCCTTCCGTCGCGCGTCCTGGCTCAGACCCGCGGCGCTTTTTCTGTCGATCCTCATGATATTGAACGCAGCGGGGCATGTTCTGGGCTCGCTCTATTTCGGCAGAGTGGTTCCCGGCACTTACTCCGCCCCGGTCCTCCTCCTCGCAGCCCTGTGCTTGTTGACGAGCGCCCTGCGCAACTGGGCACCGGTGCCGTCCCGGTGAGCGGCGCGGGGTTCTTGCCAACCGCCATTTACCGGGTAAGTTGTTTGCGCTCCGGTCCGCTCGGCCCGGCTGGCTGACCGCCGCACCGCGGCCGGATGCCACCGTCCCACCCACTAGCTCGGTGGCAAATCAAACTCTCGTTATGGGGATAGCCATGACCGACGCCGTCGAGGCTCAGGCCTCTCTGGAGGCCCAGCTCAAGGACGAGATCGTCCGCATGTACCAGGAGGTCGCGGACAACCCGGACGCCGAGTTCCACTTCTTCCACGGCCGGGAGGCGGCGGAGCTCTTCGAGTACAGGCCCGAATGGCTCGATGAGGCGCCCCCCGGCGCCGTGGAGTCGTTCGCCGGGGTCGGGAACCCGCACGAGCGGGCGAACCTGCAAGCGGGCGAGACCGTGCTCGACCTGGGTAGCGGGGCCGGCCTGGACCCGATCATCGCTTCCCGGAGCGTGGGTCCGACCGGCAAGGTGATCGGGATCGACCTGAATCCTGCCATGTGCCTCAAGGCGCAGGCTCACGCGGCCACGACGGGCACGTCGATGGAATGCCACGAAGGCCGCATGGAGGACATCCCGCTCCCTGACGCCTCCGTCGATGTGGTGATCTCGAACGGCGTCATCAATCTTTCGTTCCGCAAGCGCCGCGTGATCGAGGAGATGTTCCGCGTCCTGAAGCCGGGCGGCCGGATCTCGATCACCGACATCGTGAGCGCCAAGCAGCTCTCGCAGTCGATCGTCAACGACCCCAAGCTCTGGGCCAGCTGAATCGGCGGCGCTCTCCTGGAAGGAGAGATGTTCCGGCTGCTGGAAGAAGCTGGCTTCACCCGTGTCCGCTCGGCGCCCGTGCCGGGCTTTCGGTTCCGCAAGGAGTCGACACAGAATTCCGCCGAGGCTTTCGGGGTCAAGGCGGTGATGATGACCGCGCTGAAGCCGGACGCGGAATAAACCAGAGCTCTCTCAGTCCGTCGCGGCGGGCCGCGCGTCGCGTTCGTCCGAGTCGGTGTAGCCCGGATGTTCGGTGTGCGCCGCCCCCGGCAACGCCATGCGGCGTCGCATCGCTACCGCCAGCGTCCCGGCCACCACCAGCAGCGATCCCGCCACGCTCCAGACGCTCAGGTACTCCCCCAGGAATAGAAGACCCCAGACGGTCACGAACACGATCTGCGAATAGCCGATCGCCATCGCCCGGCCGGCGGGGACCAGGCTCAGCCCGCGCGTCAGATACACCTGTGCGATCTGCGTGCTCACCCCGACCCCGATCAGCCACAGCCACTCCAGCCCGGTGGGCCAGACGAAGTTCGAAACGAAGGGCAGCGTCGCGGGGACCGTGACCAGGGGAAAGAAGAAGACGACCACCAGCGGGTGCTCGGTCTTCACCGCCTCCCGGACCGCCACGTAGGCGCCCGCGCTCAGCAGGGCGCCCACCAGGGCCACCCCCACACCCAGCGGATCGATCGCCGCCGCCGCGCCCCCGAACAGCAGCCCCGGGCGCGTGATCAGCAGCACGCCCGCGAAGCTCACGAGGATGGGACCCACGACCCAGCGGTGGAGCCGCTCGCCCAGAAAGAGCGCGGCCAGGAGCGCGGTCCACAACGGGTTGGTGAAGTGCAGGACCGTCGCCTCGGCGATCGGCAGCCGGGTGAGGGCGAAATAGAAGCAGGAAAGGGCCCCGAAGCCGAGGGCGCCGCGAAGGATGAGGATCCAGCGGCGGCGGCCCCAGGGATACAGGCCGGCCCGCCTCACGAGCCCGTAGCTGAGAACCAGCGTCACCACGCCGCGGGCCAACACCACCTCCTGGCTCGGCAGCCCCCGGCCAGCCAGCTTGACCTGCAGGCTCATCAGGCTGAAAAAGAAGGCGCTGGCCAGCATGTAGCGAACGCCAGCCGTCAGCTCGCCGCCGCCCCCGTCGCCACCGTCGCCACCGTCGCCACCGCGTTCCTCGCCCCGCGACATGCCCTCAACCTATCGGGCCAGCCGCCACGCGGAAGGACCCCGCAGGGTGCCGCCGGGCACCCGCCGGACCGGCTCGGGCCCTGTCCCGGACCCAGGCGTCTTTGTACTTTTCCCGTTGCTGATGAAAGACTTTCTCGGGTTGAAGAGGTTCGCTCGCAGCATTCTCAAGCAGCCCCGGGCGCGCAAAGGTCGGGTGTCGAACGTCATCTGGCACTTCGTGAGCTGGGTCGTGGTGAACGTGTCGGTGACGCTGAGCTGGCCTTTCTGGTTCATCCTTAACCGGGCGACCGTGATCGGCCGGGAGAACGTGGGAGAAGCCCCGAACACGCTGTTGCTGTCGAATCACCAATCGATGATCGACAGCATGCCGATCGGCGTCTCGGCCTTCTATCCCAAGTCGCTGATCAAGCCTTACGTGATACCGTGGCACCCGGCGGCCTCCGAGAACTTCTTCAAGCATCCCACGCTGGCCTGGATCTCGTTTCACTTCCGCTGTATCCCGGTAAAGCCCGGCCGACGGGATCTAAAGGCGCTCTATCGCATGATCGACGTCCTGCCCTACGGCACGATGTCGATATTCCCCGAAGGCACACGCAGCCGCACGGGCTACGTCAAACGCGGCAGAGCCGGACCCGGGCTCTTGATCCTGGCTACGCGGCCGACGGTCATCCCGGTGGCTATCGACGGGATGCAGGACGTGCTGCCCATCGGGAAGACGATACCCCGGATCGGCAAGCGGATCTGGATCAAGTTCGGAAAGCCGGTCGACTACAGCGAGTTCCTGGACAAGCCGCGCACGCGCGAGACGGCCCAGGCGCTGGTGGACAAGGTGATGGAGATCATCCGCGCCCAGCACCGCGAGCTGAGACAGATGCGGATCGCGCACTACGCCAGCAAGGACAAAAACCTGAAGCAGCAAGCCTATCCGCCCGAGCTCGCCAGACACGTGAGGCCCGACACCGCGTCGGACGCCGCCGAAACCGCATCGGCACGCGACTGAGCCATGCCTGCCAGGGTGCCGATCGCTTTCATCGCCGTTCTCATTCTCGCCGGCTGCAGCGACCCCGGCCAGCGGTCCGCCGCCCGCGACGCAGAATCGCAAAGCCAGCTACAGGCGATATCACTGTTCGGCGAAGCCCTCTTCCCTCCCCCGCTGCCAGACTCCGTCCGCCTGGATTGGGAGCGGAAGTTGGTGGAGGCTCGTGCCGATTACGAACGGCATCCCGACGATGCCGAGGCGATTATCTGGTACGGTCGCCGAACCGCGTACCTGGGCGACTACCGCCGCGCCATCGCCATTTACAGCGAGGGGATCGAGAAGCACCCGGACGACCCGCGCATGTATCGCCATCGCGGACATCGCTTCATCACCGTCCGCGAGTTCGGCCGCGCCATCGCTGACCTCGAGCGTGCGGCGCAGCTCATAGAGGGCACCGCCGACGAGGTGGAGCCAGACGGCCTGCCGAACGCTCGTAACATTCCCACCAGCACGCTGCATTCCAACATCTGGTATCACCTCGGCCTGGCCTACTACCTGAGCGGTGACTTCCGAAGCACGCTCCGCGCCTATCGCGAATGCCTGAAGGTCTCCAACAACCCCGACATGCTGGTCGCGACCAGCCACTGGCTCTACATGACGCTCCGCCGGCTCGACCGCGACGCCGAGGCGGCGGCCGTCCTCGAGCCGATCCACTCCGAGATGGACGTGATCGAGAACCACAGCTACCACCGCCTGCTTCTCATGTACCGGGGCGAGCTGTCACCCGAGGCTCTGCTCGAGCAGATCTCGACCGCGGATGCGATCGAGAACGCGACGATCGGCTACGGCGTCGGGAACTGGTATCTGTACAACGACCAACCGAAACAGGCGATCGAGATCTATCGTACGGTGTTGCGTGGATCCCAATGGGCAGCGTTCGGATATATCGCCGCTGAAGCCGACCTCCGGCGGCTGGCCAACGAATCGGCTTAACGGCCTCTCGGTCGACCCAGGCCGACGAGATAGGGACCGGACGCCCCCAGACCACGACAGACAGCCCGATGGACTTCATCCACACCCCACACGTGAGGTGACAGCATGCGAATCGCTACCATTCTGGGCGCGGCGCTCCTCGTCGGCTTCGCCACGACGCTCGAGGCACAAGTCGACGCCCGGATGCTACGCCAGCCCGACGTCTCGGACACGCAGATCACTTTCGTCTACGCTGGCGACATCTGGGTCGTGGCTAAGACGGGTGGCGTCGCCCAACGCCTGTCGTCGCCCAACGGCGAAGAGTCGTTCCCTCGATTCTCACCGGACGGCTCCACCATCGCCTTCAGCGGCAACTACGACGGCAACGTCGACGTCTACACCATACCCGCCCTCGGGGGCACGCCGACGCGGCTGACGCACAATCCGATGGGCGACCGTACCCTCGAGTGGCACCCCGACGGGGAACGGGTGCTCTACGCCTCGTCGATGCAGAGCGGCCGCCAGCGCTTCAGCCAGTTCTATTACGCACCACGCCAGGGCGGCCTGCCCGAGAAGCTACCCGTTCCTTATGGCGAGTTCGGCGCCATATCACCCGACGGCGAGTGGCTCGCCTACATGCCGAAGAGCCGTGACTTCCGGACCTGGAAGCGTTACCGCGGCGGCTGGGCACCCGATATCTGGCTGTTCAACCTCGAGGACTATTCCTCGCGGAACATCACGAACAGCGATGCCAACGAGTCCCAGCCGATGTGGCATGGTCGAACCCTCTACATGCTGTCCGACCGCAGCCCGAACCAGCGGTTCAACATCTGGGCCTACGATCTCGATTCTGGGGATCTGCGTCAGGTGACGCAGTTCGAGGAGTTCGACATCCACTTCCCGGCGATCGGACCATCGGACATCGTCTTCGAGGCTGGTGGGCGTCTTTATCTTCTCGACCTCGCGACCGAGGAATACAGTGAAGTCGAGATCGACGTGGTGACCGACCTGGCGACGCTCAAACCGCGTTCCGAAAACGTCGCCAACCTCGTCACCAACGCCCGGATCTCGCCCAGCGGCAAGCGGGCAGTCGTCGAGGCACGCGGTGACCTTTTCACGCTCCCCGCCGAGCACGGCCCGGTCATCAATTTGACCGCCAGTTCTGGAGTAGCCGAGCGCAGTCCCGCCTGGTCACCCGACGGCAGATATGTCGCCTATTGGAGCGATCGCTCCGGTGAGTACCAGCTCACCCTCCGAGCCGCGGACGGCTCCGGCGCCGAGCAGCAGCTGACGTCGTTCGCTGACGGGTTCCGCTATCGGCCGTACTGGTCGCCCGACAGTAAGAAGATCGCGTTCGTGGACGACGGCAAGACGATCTGGATATACGACCTCGAGAGTCGCCGGGCCACGGAGGTCGATCAGGACATGTGGATGACCCACGGCGGCCTCAACAATTTCCGGGTCAGCTGGTCGGCGGACAGCCGCTGGTTGGCCTATTCAAGAGGCCTCGAGAACCGGGCCGGCGCCGTGTTCCTGTACGACACCGACAGCGGGCAGCTCCACCAGGTGACGTCCGGCTACTACGCCGATTTCCAGCCGACCTTCGATCCGGATGGCAACTATCTGTTTTTCCTCTCCAACCGCACGTTCCGCCCCGCTTACGGCGACGTCGACAACACGTGGATCTACCCGAACACGACGAACATCGTTGCCGTCTCACTGCGTCCCGACGTGCCATCGCCGCTGGCGCCGCGCAACGACGAGGAGAGCGTCGATGAGTCGGCCGATAACGGCGACGAGGACGAAGAGGGATCGGATGCGGTAGTCATCGAGCCGCGCGATTTCGAGCATCGGCTGGTCGTGCTTCCGCCGCGGGCTGGCAATTACACCGAGCTGCAGGCCGTGTCGGGAAAGGTGCTCTACCGGCGCTTCCCCAACACGGGCTCGGCGGAAGAGGACAGCCCGATCCTCTTCTACGATCTCGAGGAACGTGAGGAGAAGACGGTCATAGGTGAAGCGGACGGATTTCTGGTCTCGGCGGACGGCAAGAAGATGCTTGTCGCCAATGACCGTCGGCTCGCCATCGTCGATGTGGCGCCGGGCCAGAAGATGGAGAAGCCGCTTCGCACGAACGAATTGGAGGCAACGGTCGATCCGCGGGCCGAATGGCGTCAGATATTTGCCGATGCCTGGCGGTTCGAGCGGGATTTCTTCTACGATCCGAACATGCACGGCGTCGATTGGGACGCGATGCGCGAGCGGTACGGCCGTTTGATCGATGACGCGGTCACGCGCTGGGATGTCAATTACGTGCTCGGCGAGCTGATCGCGGAGCTCAACGCCTCGCACACCTATCGAGGCGGGGGCGACACCGAGTCCGCCGAGCGGCGCGGCGTTGGCATGCTGGGAGTCGATTGGGAGCTGGATAACGGCGCCTACCGTATCGCCCGCATCATCGACGGCGCGCCCTGGGATTCCGAGGTCCGCTCGCCTTTCGCCCGTCCGGGGGTCGACGTCAGCGCCGGTGACTACGTGCTGGCGGTCAATGGTGTCCCAATCGACGTGTCGAAGGATCCCTGGGCCGCCTTTCAGGGACTCGGCTCCAGCACGGTGGCGCTCACCGTCAACGATCGGCCCGACATGCAGGGCGCCCGCGAGGTGATCGTCGAGACCCTCGATACGGGAGATGAGATCCGCTTGCGTCACCTGGCCTGGATCGAGTCTAACCGCAGCCGAGTCGAGGAGGCCACCGACGGGCGTGTCGGCTACATCTACGTGCGCAGCACGGGAAGCGACGGCCAGACCGAGCTGGTCCGCCAGTTCGCCGCCCAGTTCGACAAGGACGGCCTGATCGTCGACGAGCGCTTCAACAGCGGCGGCCAGATCCCCGACCGCTTCGTCGAGCTGCTCAACCGACCGCCGCTCAGCTTCTGGGCCGTGCGGAGCGGTCGTGACTGGCCCTGGCCGCCGGTCGCCCACTTCGGGCCGAAGGTCATGCTGATCAACGGCTGGAGCGGTTCGGGTGGTGACGCCTTCCCGTACTACTTCCGGGAATACGGCGTCGGGCCGCTGATCGGTAGCCGCACCTGGGGCGGTCTGATCGGCATCAGCGGGGCACCGTCACTGATCGACGGCGGCGGCGTCACCGTGCCGACGTTCCGAATGTACAGCACCGACGGTCACTGGTTCGCCGAGGGCCACGGAGTCGAGCCCGATATCCCGGTACCCGAAGATCCGACGGCGCTGGCGCGTGGCACCGACCCACAGCTCGAGCGCGCCATCCAGGAAGTGATGCGCAGGCTCGAAATGAACCCGCCGGTCACCGCCGACCGGCCGCCGTACGAGGATCGCACGCCGCAAAGCGCCGATCGCCGCACCAACGGCAATCGGTAGGAACCCGGCGTATCATCCTGGCAGCGGGGCGTGTCGCGACGCGATGCGCCCCGCTCGCTTTTGCCCATCGCGCCGACCCACCGGATCGTCCCCTTCGCTGGCGGCGCTTTAATCCTTATCCTTATTAATAGCGTTTCCAGACACTCGTCCTCGTCGTGAGGCCCGACCACCGGGACGGCTCACGACCAGAAACCAGAAAGATCCAGGCGATGAGCAACGATAGAGACGACCACGCCCATACCAACCGGTTGATCGACGCGACCAGCCCCTATCTGCTCCAGCACGCTCACAACCCTGTAGACTGGTACCCGTGGGGTGAGGAGGCGCTGGAGCGCGCGAAGAAGGAAGGCAAGCTGATCCTGTTGAGCATCGGCTATTCCGCCTGCCACTGGTGCCATGTGATGGAGCACGAGTCGTTCGAGGACCCGGCGATCGCCGGGCTGATGAACGAGAACTTCATCAACATCAAGGTCGACCGGGAAGAGCGGCCCGACCTCGATGAGATCTACATGACGGCCACGGTCTCGATGAACCGCGGCCAGGGCGGCTGGCCGATGACGGTCTTCCTGACGCCCGAGCTCGAGCCCGTGTTCGCGGGCACCTACTTTCCGCCGACCGACATGCACGGGCGTCCCGGCTTTCCCACGGTGCTGCGTGAGGTTGCGCGCGCCTGGCGCGAGGACCCCGAGGGTCTTCGACTCCGAGCCGCCGAGTTCGCCGAGCATCTGCGGGGAGGCCAGCGGCTGGGTCCGCCTCTCGCGGTGGGCGAGGTCGAGCTGCGCAAAGCCCTCGACGCTTACAAACGTGACTTCGACTCCCGTCACGGCGGCTTCGGCTCGGCGCCCAAGTTCCCGCCGGCGGTGGGAATCCAGCTGCTGGTCCGGCTCCACCGGCGCTTCGGCGATCCCGACGCGGTCGCCATGGTGCGGCGAACGCTGGAAGGCATGGCGCGGGGCGGCATCTACGATCACGTCGGCGGCGGCTTCGCCCGCTACTCCACCGACGCGCGCTGGCTGGTCCCGCACTTCGAGAAGATGCTCTACGACAACGCGCTGCTGGCGAAGGCGTATCTCGAGGGCCACCAGGTGACCGGCGAGCCGTCCTTTCGCCGCGTCGCGACGGACACGCTCGATTACGTGCTCCGCGAGATGACTTCACCCGAGGGCGGCTTTTACTCCTCGACCGACGCGGACTCCGAGGGTGTCGAAGGCAAGTTTTACGTCTGGACGCCGGAGCAGATCGCCGAGGTGCTCGACGAGGAAGAGGCGCGCTGCTTCAACGCCTACTACGACATCACGCTCACCGGCAACTGGGAGGGCGTGAGCATCCCCAACACCCCACGCCCCCTCGAGACAGTGGCCGACGAGCTGGGCATGGCGCCCGAGGAGCTCCGCGAAACCCTCGAGTCCGCCCGGGCGAAGGTGTACGAGGCGCGGCTGAGGCGCGTTAAGCCGGGGCTGGACGACAAGGCCCTCACGGCGTGGAACGGGTTGATGATCGGTGCCCTGGCCGAGGGTTACCGCGTGCTCGGCGATGTTCGTTACCTGGAAGCCGCCGAGCGAGCGGCAGCGTTCATCCTCGAGGAACTCACCGAGACGGGCGGTGGCCTGCTGCGCAGCTACCGAGAGGGCAAAGCTCACCTGCAGGGCTATCTAGAGGATTACGCGTACTTCAGCGAATCGCTGCTCGACCTTTACGAAGCGGACGGCTCGGTGCGCTGGCTGCGCGAGGCCGAACGGCTGCTAAAACGAACACTGTCCGACTTCGTGGACGAAAAGAGCGGTGCCTTCTACAACACGGCCGGCGATCACGAGCAGCTGATGATGCGTTACCGAGACGGCGCGGACGGCGCCACGCCGGCAGCCAACGCGGTGGCCGCATCGTCGCTGGCACGTCTGTCGTACCATCTCGATCGGTCGGACCTGCGGCGCGCGGCGGCGCAGGCGCTCAAGGCCCACGGCCAGATGATCGAGCGGTATCCACGCGGCTTCGCCAGGAGCCTCTGCGTTGTCGATTTCCTGCTCGAAGGGCCCGTGGAGCTCGCCTTCGTGGGTGCGCCGGACGCCGTCGACACGCAGGCGCTGCGGAGCGCGGTCGCAGAATGCTTTCTCCCCAACCGCATCGTCGCGCACCTGGATCCCGACGCGGACGGCGACACGGCCGAGCTCCCATTGCTGCAGGGGAAGAGTACGGTAAACGGCGCGGCCGCCCTGTACGTCTGCCGCGACTTCACTTGCGAGGCGCCGATCACCGATCCCGGCCAGGTAGCGGACGCGCTGGCTCCAGAGGCGATCACACCGGATCAGCCGCGCTCGTCGATCGCGCTGCGCATACCCGGGCGCGCCACATCGGAAGGGACGGCCCGATACGCATCGCGCCAAAACGTGACCGGCTTCAACACGCTCGGCCGCGCGGGACTGACAACGAGCCGCCTGGGCTTCGGCGGATATCGAACGCATGACAACGACCCGCAGCACCGCGAGGCGCTTCGAGCCGCGCTGACCTCCGGCGTCAACCTCGTCGACACGTCGACCAACTACCTGGACGGCGCGAGCGAGCGGCTGATCGGCGGCGTGCTGCAGGAGCTGATCGAAGCTGATCGGCTGTCGCGCGACGAGGTCATCGTCGTGACCAAGATCGGCTACGCGCAGGGCACCGCCCAGCAGCTGGCCCGCGAGCGTGAGGCCCGGGGCGAGCCTTTCCCGCAGATCGTCAAGATCGACGATCGGCTGTGGCACTGCATCCATCCCGCCTTCCTCGAGGACCAGCTGCAGCGCTCCCTGGACCGGCTGGAGCTCGAGACCCTCGACCTGCTGCTCCTTCACAATCCGGAGTACTTCCTCACCGACGCGGCGGCCGGGGGGGCCGACGACATCGAGACGCTCCGCGAGGAATTCTATCGCCGATTGGGCGACGCGTTCGCCTTTCTGGAAGAAAAGGTCGCCGCGGGCCGAGTCGGTGGCTACGGCATCTCGAGCAACACGCTCACGGCGCCCGCCCAACAAAAGGACGCGATCTCGCTCTCCCGAGTGCTGGACGCCGCGCGAAGCGCCACTGGCTCCGACGACCACCACAGCCTGCTCGCCGTGCAGATACCCCTCAACCTCCTGGAGCCCGACCCCGTATTCAACCGCAAGGAGGGACCGAACGGCGACCGAACGGTTCTGGAGCTGGCGGGTGAGGAGCAGGTCGCCGTGCTTGTCAACCGGCCGCTCAACGCCTTCGTCGGCGGCAAGCTCGTCCGTCTGGCCGACGCGCAGCCCGACGCGCCGCAGGTCGATTTCGAGGAACAGCTGGGCCGGCTGGCCGACCTCGAGTTCACCTTCCAAACCGAGCTCGCGCCCCAGCTTCAGGCCGCGCCAGACTCTCTCGACCCGGCCGAGTACTTCAAGCTGGCGGAGCGGTTCAAGGAGATGCGCCCCAGCATTACCGGGATCGCCCACTGGGCTCAGATCGAAGGGCAGGTCACGCTCGCGGTCATGGCCGTGGTGAGCGCGCTCAATCGGCAGCTGGAAGGCACGATCCGCGATCGCTGGATCGAATGGCGCGATTCCTACCTCGGCGAACTGGAGGAGCTGATGCGCGAGCTGCGCCGCCAGGCCGCGGAGAAGACGCAGGCGCGGAACGCGACCTTCACCGCCCGGATCGATCCGCTCATCCCGGGCGAATGGCGAAACGAGAACCTGGCCCGCAAGGCGCTATGGATCGTCGCCAGCACGCCCTGCGTCAGCTGCGTTCTGAACGGCATGAGAAGCGAAGGCTACGTCAAGGACGCCCTGACCGTGATGGATTGGCCCAAATTGGATGGCGTGGCGGAAATCTACGAGGAGATGGCGCGCCCGGTGGAGCGGGGCGAATCCTGAGCCCGGCGGCCCGCTATCGGCCCAGCTCGCCCGGCTTCCCCGCCAGCGAGATCATCCGGTCCACCGATTCCTTCATTTCGGTTCGCAGCAGCTCGATGGCATCGGCCTCGTTCCGCAGGGCGTGGGTGTTGACCCGCCTGACCAGCTGGATGAAGTACTCGACCTCCGCTCGCAACCCGATATAGACCCGCCGGTCCGGCAACAGGCGATGCCCGATGCTGTAAACCCCGAGGCCCACCAGCAGGATGCCGAACAGAACGATGATGAGCGGGGTCCATGACTCCTCTTCTATTATCGCGACGGGAGTGACGATGACGACGACGCCGGCGACGATGAGGATCTGATCGATAGCGGATCGTATCGACATGCGGCTCTCCCCTCCCTCGAATTGGGTGGCGGCGGCTTACGCCCGTCTCAGCCGGCCCGCGGACCGGCCTTCTTCACCCCGCCCGAGACCTCTTCCTCGAACTTCTTGAAGTTGTCGATGAACATGCCCGCCAGCTTCCGGGCCTGATCGTCATAGGCGGCGCCATCCTCCCACGTGTCACGCGGCTGCAAGACCCCCGACGGCACGTCGGGTACCGACTCGGGAACCTGCACGCCGAAGATCGGATCCTTCTTCGTCGGCGCGTCCTCCAGCTTCCCTTCCAGTACCGCCCGCACCATCGCCCGCGTATGAGGCAGATCGATCCGTGACCCGACGCCGAACGGGCCGCCGCTCCAACCCGTGTTGATCAGCCAGGCGTCGACCTTGTGCTTCTTGATCCTTTCGCCCAGCAGTTTCGCGTAGATGCCAGGATGCAGTGCGAGAAACGGCGCGCCGAAGCAGGCGCTGAACGTCGCCTGCGGCTCGGTCACCCCGCGCTCCGTGCCGGCCACCTTGGCGGTGTAACCGGAGAGGAAATGGTACATCGCCTGGTCGCTGTCCAGCCTCGCTACCGGCGGAAGAACGCCGAAAGCGTCGCAGGTCAGCATGATGATCTTGTTCGGGTGCCCCGCGCGACCGGTCTCGGAGGCGTTCGGTATGGCGCGGAGCGGATACGAGGCCCGGGTGTTCTCGGTCAGGGCATCGCTGTCCAGATCCAGGATGCGGGTGCGTGCCGCTATCGCCACGTTCTCCAGGATCGTCCCGAACATCCGGGTCGTGTTGTAGATCTCCGGTTCGGTCTTCGGGTCCAGGCGGATTACCTTAGCGTAACAACCGCCCTCGAAGTTGAACACACCGTTGTCGCTCCAGCCATGCTCGTCATCGCCGATCAGCGTTCGATTCGGATCCGCCGATAGTGTCGTCTTGCCGGTGCCCGACAGGCCGAAGAACAACGCGACGTCGTTCTCGTCCTTCCCGTAGTTGGCCGAGCAATGCATCGACAGCACGCCACTCCGAGGGAGGAAATAGTTCATCACGGTGAACATCGACTTCTTTATCTCCCCGGCGTACGCCGTGCCGCCGATGATCACCTCGTTTCGACCGAAGTGCACGAGCACGAACACCTCGGACCGGGTTCCGTCGAGGTCCGGGTCGGCGTTGAAGCCCGGCGCGTGAATCACGTGAAAGCTCGGCTCGTGCTCCGCCAGCTTCTGCGGGTCGCGCTCGGTCAGGAACATGTTGCGGGCGAACAGCTTGTGCCACGCGCTCTCGGTGATCACCCGGATCGGCAGCTGCGTCTCGAGCTCCGCCCCCACGTAGCAATCCTCGACGTAAAGATCCTTGCCCTGCAGGTAGGCGCAGAGCCGTGCGCGCAGCGCCTGGTATCGCTTCTCGTCGAACTCCTGGTTAACCGGACCCCACCATATGGTGTCCTCGGTGGACGGTTCCCTTACGACGTACTTGTCCTTGGGCGAGCGACCCGTGTACTGGCCAGTGCGCACAACCAGCGGTCCGTTCTGGGCGAGCAAGGCCTCGTGTCGCTGCAATGCGTGCTCGTAAAGGGTAGGCGTATTGAGATTCCACCAGACCGTATTCACATTGCGGATGCCGAGCCGGTTCAGGCTCTGCTGTCCCTCGATCCGTCCCTGCTCTTTCATCGATCCTCCCGGTTTCCCTTCTGTGACGGCTAGGATGCCCATTCCCCGGACTCGACGCAACGGGGCCGCATCCAGCATGCCGCAACATGGAGCCGAGTACGAGTACCATAAGGAGTACGATAAAGAGTAGGAGTGCGATAACGAGTACGATAAACAGTAGGAGTACGAGACGAGGACCAGGATGACGTTCGACTATCATCTGGATGTCAACAACCGACGCGGCCTCGTACTGTTGTTGCACTCCCCTTATCGTCGCCCTGCTCCTACTGGGTCTTTCTCCGAATGATCGTCCCGGCTTTCCGGCGGACCATCTTTTCGAGGTCGGCGAGGGCGCCGATCGCGGCCCAGCCATGCGAGGTATCGACGAAGGCGCAGGCCGCCTCCACCTTGGGACCCATCGAGCCGGACTCGAAGTCGTGGGAGCGCATCTCTTCCGGCGCCGCATCCTCGATCTTGCGCTGACCCGGGCTGCCCCAATCGAGATAGACGCCGTCGACATCGGTAGCCATGACCAGGATGTCCGCTTCCAGCTCGGCGGCCAGCAGGGCGCTGGCCCGGTCCTTGTCGATCACGACCTCGGCCCCCTGCAGCGTGCCGTCGTCGCGGTACATGGTGGGGATTCCGCCGCCCCCGGTGCAGATGACGATCGTGCCGCGATCGAGGAGCCAGCGGACCGGACGGATCTCGAACACTCGCTTCGGCAGCGGCGACGGCACGACCCGGCGCCAGCCGTCGCCGTCGGGCGCCACGGCCCAGCCGCGTTGTTCGGCGAGTCGCTTCGCCTCTTCCTCACCGTAAAGCGGACCGATCGGCTTGGTCGGATTCTCGAACGCGGGATCGTTCCGGTCGACCTCGACCATGGTCAGGATGGTGGCGAACGGCTGCTCGAACGGTAGCAGGTTGCCCAGCTCCTGCTCGATCATGTAGCCGATCATCCCCTCGGTCTGGGCGCCCAGGACGTCCAGCGGGTACGGCTCGACCTGATCGAACGACGCCGCCTGCAGGGCGAGCAGTCCGACCTGCGGTCCGTTGCCGTGGGTGATCGCCAGCTGGTGCTCGCGGGCGATCGGGGCCAGCGCCTGCGCCGCGATCCGCACGTTCTCTCGCTGCCGCTCGGCGGTCAGCGGCTCACCGCGCCGCAGCAGCGCGTTTCCACCCAACGCCACGACCACTCTCATACCGACGGCCACCTCATCATCATCGCGTTCAAACGGCCCGTCACGACTCAGCGAGCGTCGCGACCATGATCGCCTTGATCGAGTGCATTCGATTCTCGGCCTGATCGAACACGACCGAGTGTTCCGACTCGAAGACCTCGTCGGTCATCTCCATCCCGTCCAGACCGTGCTTCTGGTAAATCTCTTCGCCTACCTTCGTCTCCCGGTTGTGAAACGCCGGCAGGCAGTGGAGCAGCTTGACCGCCGGAACCCCCGTCTGGTCGACCACCTGGCGGTTGATCTGATACGATCGCAGGAGCTCGATCCGTTCGCCCCAACGTTCCGGCGGCTCGCCCATCGACAGCCAGACATCGGTGTACAGGAAGTCCGCGCCCGACACCCCGTCCTCCACGCTCTCCGTGACCCGCACCCGGCCGTCGGCCACCTTCGCCAGCGCCTCACACCGCTTCACCAGCTCGGCATCGGGCCATAGCGACTTAGGACCGGCCAGCCGCACGTCCATCCCCAGTTTCGCGCCGATCATCAGCAGCGAGTTGGCTACGTTGTTGCGCGTATCGCCCAGATAGCAGAAGGCGATGGCATCCGGCTCCTTGTCGCAGTGCTCCAACATCGTCATCACGTCGGCCAGCGCTTGAGTCGGATGCCACTCGTCGGTGAGTCCATTCCAGACCGGAACGCCCGCGTACTCCGCCAGCTCCTCGATGCGGGCCTGCCCGAATCCCCGATACTCGATGCCGTCGTACATACGCCCCAACACCCGGGCGGTGTCTTTCATCGATTCTTTATGGCCGATCTGTGAGCCGCTCGGGTCCAGGTAGGTGACCTGAGCGCCCTGATCGTACGCCGCCACCTCGAAGGCGCAGCGCGTGCGCGTCGATGTCTTCTCGAAGATCAGCGCGATGTTCTTCCCCTCCAGACGCCGGACCTCGCGGCCGGCCTTCTTCGCCGACTCGAGCGACGCCGACAGCTCCAGCAGGTACCGGATTTCGCCCGGGCTGTAGTCTTCGAGCTTGAGGAAACTTCGCCCTTTCAGGTCAAGCGCCATGTCATCCCCCCTCGACTTCGGTCGGCCAGTCGTCCTTCGACAATGTCCACCGCCACGACGGAGTTTCGGAGCCACGAGGCGAGCTCCACCGTTCGGTGGCAAGAAATTAGGAGAATCGCCGAACCTCGGGAAGGTCTGGGCGGCGTCTCGGTCCGTGCATCGAGGCGAGTACCGCATCGGTTCGGACCCGAACAGCTGCCGAAACCGCGGCGGCCGGATCGGCGAACACCCCGAGATTGCCCTCATACTGCCGAACTTCTATCTTTTGAGCCCGGCCACTGCTGGGCCCCCCGGCGTCCATGCCCTCCCTCTTGCCGCGGATGACGTACATTCGGGCCCGGGGGACAGCCATTTATTCCGCTAATCCGCTGGATGTTTCGGCATGGCGTAGCCGCATGCAGCACACGGACCTCATAGATCTCCTCGAGCACGTGGGGAAAGACCCCTCGCGTCTCATCTTCGAGGACGAGCTTACCGGGATCCACAACCGGCGCTTCTTCCTGAGCTACCTCGAACACAGGATACGCTGGGAGCGCGACGACGACTTCCCTCTGTCGCTGCTCATGATCGACCTCGACCACTTCAAAGAGATCAACGATACCCACGGGCACGAGACCGGCGACCAGGCGCTGCTCTGGATGGCCACTCTGCTCAGAGAGGTCGGGGGAGAGCACGCTCTGCCGATACGCTACGGCGGCGACGAGTTTATCCTGCTCCTGCCGAAGGCCGGCACCGACGCGTCCCGTGAGATGGCGGATCGCCTGCTGCAAAGGACCAAGGACCGGCCGTTCAGGCTGCGCGACGCCGACGTCAGCGTACCAATCAGCCTGAGCATCGGGTTCGCCACGGCCCCCCAAGACGCCTCCAGCAGCAAGGAGCTCTTCCAGGCCGCGGACACGGCGTTATTCCACGCCAAGCACGCGGGAAAGAACCAGGCGGCGGCCTTCTCGGAAGTCGACCCCGCCACGGTCTTTCCGAAGACCGCGCTCTACCGCCTGAAGGCGACGGGGATCGCCGGCCGCGACGAGGAGATGGCCGTCGTCTCCGACACGCTCGAGTCGCTGACCCGAGGACAGAGCGAGTTTCTCCTCGTCGAGGCGGCACCCGGAATGGGTAAGACGACCTTCTTGGAAGCCGTTCGCCGCAACCTGGTCGGGGATGACACCTTTTGCGTGGCTCGCGCCTCCGGCGACTCGCAGGAGGGTTACCGCCCCTACTACCTGAGCACGGGCATCCTCCTCGCGCTGTTCAACCAGCGCGAGGACCGCGGCGCCGCGCTAGTGGAGGAGCTGACCGGCGAGGAGATCGACAACCTCGGCTACATCCTGCCCCAGCTGGGGGCCGGCGAGGGACGGCCGATCCCCGACGACACGGGTCGCCGGCGCGCCATCTTCTCGACGTTGGCCCGCGTGCTTCCCCGGGCCGCCGATTACCGGCCCCTCGTCCTGCTGATCGACGATCTCCAGTTCGCCGATGAGGCGACCCTGCTCCTCCTGGGTGTGCTGATGCAGTCGCCGGATATCTCCGTCCTGATCTGCGGGACCTCGGTGGAGACGCTGCGCTTGAGCGGTGAGGAGGAGGCGCCGCCGCTCGAGCGCTTCTGCGCCGCACGCCGCGAAGACCTCGCGATCCGGCGCGTGAAGCTGAAGCCCCTCACCGTAGGCGGCATCAGCGAGTACCTCAAGGCGGTCTTTCCACGTCTCCGCACGCCGGATTCGTTCGAGGACGACCTGGCAGACATCACCCAGGGCAACCCGCTGTTCCTCGGCGAGATCATCCGCAAGCTGGTCCACGATGGCAAGGTGAGCCTGGTCGGCCAGGAGTGGGTGATCGAGCCGCTGGAGGACGGCTATCTGCCGCGCTCGCTGGAAGAGATCGTCAAGCAGAAGATCGCGGCGCTCGACGAACAGGAACGTTCCCTGCTCGAGCACGCGTCGACCCTCGGCGAGGGCGTCTCGCTCAGCCTGCTGGCCGGCGCCTCCGAACTGGATGAGAACCGGGTGCTGGAATTCCTCGATCGGGCAGAGACGCTCGGCCTGGTCAGCCTCGATTTCCAGGTCAACGACGAGGTGATGCGGTTCCTCGGCAAGCGAGTGCTCGACATCACGTACGGCAACATAGACAGCTCGCGGCGCCAGGAGCTGCACCGGCAGATCGGCGATTACCAGGAGAACCTGTACCAGCAGCGTCTGCTTCCCTCCGCCTCACTGCTCGCCTATCACTTCAGGCGCTCGGCGAACCAGGAGAAGGCCCGGCGTTACGAACAGATCCAGACACGATTCAGCGACAACGTCTTCGATCCCAACGAGGCCGCCGTGTACACCGAGGAACTCGTCGAGGTCGAGACCGAGGCGGAGCGCCGTCTAACCCCCGACAGCGTCCCACGGGTACCCTACGTGCTCCGCACCTTCATGTCGGCGGTCCGCAACATCCAACTGTATCCGCCGGAGAGCCGGACCATCGCCGACGCGCTCCGCGACGTGCACGATGCCGTCGACATCATCCTGGAGAAGAACGACGAGCTGCATCTGTCACATGCCCAGAGGGCGCTGCTGGCCAACGGCCAGCGGCTCGAGGTTTCTCGCTACAGCATGCTCGCCAAGTCGTTCATCGGGTTGCTCACCCGGGCCGAGTTGCAGGGGATCATCTTCAGAAGGGGCGTCACACGGGAGGAGATCCGTGCCCTGCTGATGGCCCTCGGCAAGCTGAAGTTCGGCGCGATCGAGCAGGGATACTGGCGCAGCTTCGCCGAGCAGCACGCCCTCGAGCACATCGAGCTCCGCCAGGTCCGCTACTCCCGTCTGCGCCGCAAGAAAGCGCGGGCCACGATCCGGCAGCCGGTCATCGAGGAGGAGGAGCTGGGGCCGGAGGAGCTGGCCGAGATCCCCCGGATCCTTCGCCACCTTCAGGGCACCGCGCAAAACGCCCGGCTCTATCCGCTGGAGAGCAATCAGGTCTCTCGCTCCGTCGATCAGCTGTACGACGCGTTGATGAACGTTCTCGGCCATCAGCCGGCGCTGACGCTCGCCCGCGCGGACCGGCTCCTGCTGGTCAACGGTTCGCGCATCGACACCACCGGCTTCGCCCCGCTGGCCGTCGCCGTGGTGGATCTCATGGAATCGGTCGGGCTCAGCAGCCTCACCTTCTCTGCCGGGCTGCCCAAGGGCGAACTGCTCTCCGTCGTTGGGGCGCTACACGATCCGCCGGATACGGGGTACGAGGCCGACTTCTGGGACTCGTTGGTACGCGAGAAGGGCCTCGACTATATCGCCTTCAACCAGCGGCAGTACGCTGCCGGCGTCGTGCAGACCATGCTCAGCGCCATCGAGGTCGAGGTCGAAGAGGAACCCGTCGAGGACGACGCGGCGGCGCGGTTGGCCGCGCAGATGGTGGAGGAGCCCGAGGACGCGCTGCGCGATGCCCTGCCCCGCTTCGGAAAGGAGCTGCTGGTCAAGGGCGAGCACGGGCTGCTCGAGCGGCTGCTGAAGCAACTGTTCGGCGATTTCCAGAGAGACGATCCCGCCGATCGCGAGCTGACCGTGCTCGCCTGCCGCGCTCTGCTCGACGGCTTGATCCTCGGTCTCCAGCACAAGTTCACCGAACTGGCCGCGCAGCCGCTGCTCCGGGCGCTGGCCGAGGAGAACGAGCCGCGAGTTCTTCAGGAGCTCGCCGCCGTCCTTTACGCCATGTCGGGCTCCTGCCTGTACTTCGCCGACTATCAGACGGCGAGTCGAATCCTGATGGAGCTGAAGGAGCGCCAGGAGGGGCTGGAGCGGTCGAGCGACGGTCGCGGGGGACTCGCCCGTCTCCTCGACCGGAGGCTCGACCCGACGGCGCTGGAGCTGCTCAAGGACGATCTCAGCTCGGGGCGCGCCGACCGCCAGGAACGGGCAGCTCAGGTGTTTGGCAGCCTGGGGCGGTCCAGCATCCCCTTGCTGATCCAGGTCATCAAGGACGAGAAGGACTTCCGGGTCCGGCAGGTGGCGGCGTCGCTGCTCGCCGAACACGGGCAGGAAGCCGCGCGAGGCATCAAGCGCGCCGTGGCGACCGAGGTCACAGTCGAGCAGCGGTTCCGGATCCTCGAGGTCATCGACACGGTCACTCGCGATCTTCGCGATGAGCTGATCTACAGCTTCGGCGATAGCAGCGCCAAGATCCGCCGGGCCGCCTTCCGGCTGTTCGAGCGGCTGCACCAGGACGACCTGATCGACACGATCCTCCCGCTGGCCCGGGACCAGGACGCGTCCGTCGCCAAAGGCGCGATTCGCAGCATCGCCCACCTGCGGTCCGCAACGGCCGTGGAGGAGCTCGGCAAGATCCTCGACGAGACCGAAGAGCCGAAAGTCGCGATCGCCTGCTGTCAGGCCCTGGGCGAGATCGGCAGCCCGGCCGGCATCGATGTGTTGGGCAGGGTCCTCGGCAAGCGCTCGCCTCCGTTCTTCCGCCGGCGCTGGGACGACCAGGTCCGGGCGACCGCCGCCATGGCACTCAGGCAGATCGAGGACCCCGAGGCGGAACGTGTTCTTTCCCGCTACGCCAAGGACCGGGCAGTCCGCGTTCGTCAGCTGGCCCGTCCAGCCCCATCCGAGCCGAGCGCCTAGCCGCCTCGACATCAGCCCGTTTCTCAGCTGTCCATCGCAGTGACTATTGCTGGACTGCGGTGAACCGCCAGTCCTCGTAGCAGGCCGTGCAGGCGGGGTTGCGCAGCAGCAGAGAGTCGGCCGGCAATGGGATCACGATCTGCTCACTCACCGCCGGGATCTCCGGACCATGTGGAAGCGTCCGTTCCATACAACATCTTGATGAGTTGATCATTTTCACTGGACACCACGACCTGGTATGGCGTCGAATGAAGGAGCTCGCCGTCAACGAACGCCCGGACGCGCTCCGTGTCGTATTCTTCAGGTAAAGCCGGTGCAAGCAGTTTGTTTACCTATCGGTTAGCCGGTATACGGCGAGGGTGGATCCCGAGTCGCGCCAGGCTGCAACCGCGATGTGCTCCTTCGCAACGGCAAACGCCTGGAAATAGGGGATCGAGGGAGCCGATTCGAACAGCAAACCGAGAGGCGATGCCGCACCGCCGTCCGCAGCTGTCTCGTCGTGCGCCGCGTGCTCCATTTCCAACTCCAGGAACAACGGGTGTACGTCTCCGGTGGCAAGGTCGGTCAGCAGCGGTGGAACGTTGTACCCGCTCAGCAGCAGCCGATCGCCGCTTCCCAGTTCGCCGGCGCGATAAAAGCCGGGGACCGCGGCCACCAGCCTCATCGCGCTCGCATCCGGCTCGATCGACCATATCCGCGTCGCGATGTCGCGCAGGTTCGATCCGCAGATGATGTCGGCCCGATCGGGGGGAGCGTCGACGCACCAGACCGATTGAACGGTCACGGCGAGGGAAGTGGCGGAAGAATCGCTCACCGCCCAAAGCTCGATGGGCATCGCGTAAACGCCGAACATGCCGAGCCAGGCGGCGAAGTAGCTCAACCCACCGTAGGAATAGCGGCTCCCGATCGCCAGCGCAGTCCCCATCGCGCTCGGTGTTAAACCGATCACCACGGATTCAGAGGTCTCTGGGTACTTCCACTCCACGCTCTCCACCTCGCCGCCATCGAGGGCGCCGAACTGCAGCGTGGCCCCGCCGGCCCGGACGTCCTCGCTCGACACCTGCCACCGGTTCAGCTCCGGACTCACCCGCAGCACGGGATCCGGTACAAGCCGCAGCAGGATCTCCCGCTCGGTGGCCGGCGACGGATTCAACCGGATAATCCGGAGCGATAGTCTCCCGATCTCATCGTGGGCCAGCGCCGCCACCCGATCGTCGTCCAGGAACGCGAGGTCGACCGCGTCGATCGAGCGGAAGCTGCCATCGTCCAGCTCCACCCGATAGCCGCCGAACCGCCCCTCGTAGCTCGCATTGAACGGGTAACTCAGAACGGCCAGCCGATTCCCCGACGGTGAGAGGCGAAGCCCCGCGACGCCTTCTTCCCATTCCAGCAGGCGGGTGCGAGCCGGGGTGAGTGGTTGCCCGGGTCGCACCGGCCGTTCGACCGACAGCGGATCGTCACCGAACCGGGCCTGAAACGCCAGGCTGCCGACCGCGAGGGTCAGGAGGGCGACGGCGGAAGTGACGAGCGCCGGCACTCGGGCCTTTCGCTTACCGAGGCCCAGGAGCGCCGCGCTGAGTCCCACCAGCGCCAGCGTCAGACCCTGTTCGTGTCGCGCCCACAGGTGGAGTTGAGTGATCACGTTCGGGCCCGCCAGGCGCGCGAGTGCGCCGAGGGAATAGAGAACGCTCATTCCCAGGAGCGCCGTGACGGTCAGCTTCCACGCCCCACCCTCGTCCATCTCCTGGCCGCGCAACCTCACGGCCCCGTGAAGCAGAACGATCCCGGCGAGGGCCTCGATCGCGGCGACCAGCGCGACTCCTTCCTGTCCGAAAAGGAAGCCGCCACCGGTGCGGTACCCGATCAGGCCGCCGACGAACGCCATCGCTCCGCAGGCCGCCAGGGTGGCCCGGGTCGGCCGCCAGACGGCCAGGCTCGATATCAGCAGCGCCACGAAGGAGAACGGGTAGAGGTTGAACAGCGCCACGATGGCCGCCGCCAGCCTGCCGCGACCCCGTGCCGCCGCCTCTCGCGCCAGCTCGCGCGCTCGGGCCGGCGCGGTGCCGGACACCTCGAGATCGATCTGCTCCAGATGCGCCTTGACCCGGGCCACGTCCTCCGACCGAAGCGCCAACCTCTGCTTGCGGCCGTCGCGGTCGACCGCGGTCAGGTACCGGTCGCGCGGGCCGCTGACCTCGAGGCGAACGTCCGTCAGGTCGCTGTATCGAATCGACCGGCTTTCCGCCGCTTCGTCCAAGACTCGCGCCGGATCCAGATCGCTTTCCGGATCGAGGCCGCGGAGGAAGTGGATCCGATCCGTCCCCAGCATCACCGCTTCGCTGGGATCGACGGCGGAGCGGACGGTCAGCTCCGTTCGGACGACTTCACGATTCTTTTCTTCAGCCGGGCCCAGGCCGGCCGCATCGCGGATCGCGCGAATTCGGTTGGCCAGGCTCGGGTGCGAGACCCTCCTCTCGCTGCCCGACCGCCAGCGGCGCGGCATCCGCATCAGATCGTGGATGCGCGTTAGCCCAGAGACCACGGCTTCCGCGTCGCCGGTCAGCTGGGCGGCCCGCACATCGCAGTCGTGCTCGCGAGCCTGGTTCCCCGCCGCCAGGACGAACAGTGCCAGCAGGACCGCCAGCGGCCAAGCCCACACGAGCGAGCCGAAGAACGCCGAATCGATCCCCGGCACGAACGCCGCGAGCGCCGAAAAGCCGGCGAGGATCACCACGATCAGCTCGCGTAAGAGAAGCCGCCGTCGATTGAAGTACTCGAGGTGCGCCGCTTCGTGCGCGTAGATCGCCGTGGTCTCGGCAGGCGTCAGCGCCCTCAGCAGATCATCGGTGAACAGGACGGCCGGACGCCGGTAGTCGGGCAGCGCCAGCGCGTTGACCCAATAGCCGCCGCCGGTATCGAGCCTCAGCAGGCGCGGTCGCGGACAGCGCAGCTCGCTCTGGACCGCTTCGAACTCCCGCTCGAGCGCTGCGTCACGCAGCGGCTCGGCCCCCAGGACCCGGGGGATCAGTTCGGAGCCGAAGTGATTCCAGGCGACGAGCAGGACCGCCACGCCCAACGCGACCGGCAGACCGGCGGATCCCGACCCGCGGACGATGGCCGGAGCGGCCGCCAGGACGAGCCACACCCCGAAGAAGGCCACGACCAGTCGGATCACGTGTGCCGCGTATCCCGCCAGCCCCCACGTCTCGTTGTAGATCTGGCGTCGAGCCGGGAAGCGGGCGACGATCAACGAGATCGCGAGAACCGCGACCTTCGCCGCGGGGAACCGCCAGCTGATGACCAGCGCCACCGCGGCCGACACGAAGACCACCAGGAACAGCCGCTGACTCCCGGCCATTCTCAGTTCCGGGAACGCCGGATCGTCGATCCGCCGAACCAACCGGCGACCGTGCCACCAGGTGTAGAGCGCGGGCAGGAGCAAAACGACGAACGAGACGGTCTCTCGAAGCATGGGAGCTACGCGTGGGATGAGATTACGGGGAGGCTCCGGGACGGGAGACTCTGTTACCCGAGAGTCAACCCGCGGTTCCGCGTTAACCGTTCGTCAGTCGCGCGATCGTGCGGTCCAGGAGCGTGGCCGGAAACGCACCGCTCGCCTCGAGGCTGGCCCGGTGTCGCGTCAGCGCCTCCGCCACCTCGGCGAAGCTGCGAGGGACCCGCGACACGCCGTCCCTCGCCGCCGCTGCCGCCGAGGCCGATGTGCGCTGCAGGAGCTCGTCCAGATCGCCGCTCTTTCGGCTCTGCAGCATCGCCACGGCCACACCGGCCATCAGCAGGTGTGGCAACGCCGAGCCGTCGGGCAAACGGAACTCGATCGTGGGCATGGTGACCTGTCGCCCGGCCTGATCGGTCGCGGTGATCGGCAAGCGGACGAGCGCGTTGCGGTCGAACTCGCCCCAGGAGATCCGGTTCGGCGCCTCCTTCGCCTGGTTCAGTCGCGCGAACGATCCCTCCACCCGGTTGCCGAAGGCCATCAGCGCTTCACCCATCTCGACCAGGCCGCCGATGAGCCAGCGTGCCGGGTCGGAGAGCTTGGAATCGCCCTCGCGGATCGGCACGTTTCTGCCGTTCTGCATCGGCGCGAAGTGGAAGTGGAGGCCGTTACCGGCGTGACCCTCCAGCATCATCGGATCGGTGCTGCAGCGCATCCCGTTCCGTTGCGCCAGATTGCGGAGAACCCACTGGGCCAGCAGGATGGCGTCGGCGGCGGCGGGCAGCGGCGCCAGGCCGAGCTCGATCTCGTGCTGCTCCCAGATCACGCCTTCGGTCTCCCGCGCCTCGATGTAGCCGACCTCGCTGTGGCCGTACTTCACCGGGACACCGATATCACGCAGCAGCCCCATCGCTTCCCGGCGCAGTTCCTCACCGAAAACGAAGGGCGCGGTGGCGTGGTAGCCGCGATCGTCGGCGCCGTAGATGTCGGTCTCGTCCCAGCGCTTGCCCAGGAAGTACTCGACTTCGCCCAGCCCCCACAGCTCGATGCCCGTCTCTTCCTTCAGACGAGCGAACGCGCGCCGCACGATCGTGTCGGGCGATTGCGGCAGGGGCGCGCCGTCCCGGTCGGCGTGACCGCACATGAGGACCAGCGTCGGGCGCGGGGCGAACGGATCGATGAAGCCGGTGTCGAGCCGGGGGCGCAGCACGATGTCGGAAGCGCCGGTCGGGATTCCCGTATCCGGGAACAGGCTGGAGCCGTCGGCGCGCTCGCCGCCCTGAACGATGTCTCGCAGGTGGTCGCGGCCGCCGGGCACGAAATCCAGCGCCTTGAGCCAGCCGTCGCCCCCCACGTGCATCAGGCTGAGCAGCACGATCCGATGCCGGTCCGCCAGCTCGAGCACGTCGTCCAGGGTCCATTCGGAACGCGGCTTCCCCAGCTCTTCTTCGAACCGGCCGCCCGGCCGCGGTGGTGTGTCGCTCCTGCGCGTCATGTTCATCGCCAGATCTTCTCGAGGAATTCCTGGACCTCGGGAACCCCGCCCTGAAATATCAGATAGCCGTCGTGCGGCTCGCGCTCGGTCATCTCGCCGGCGATCGTCGCGGTCATCAGCTCGCGGACCGCGTCGGGCTCGTCGGGGTGCACGCCCAGCGCCCAACCCAGTTTGATGTACGCGACCTCGGGCAGCATGTTGGCCAGCGGTACCACGCCCAGCTGCAGGATCTCGCGCCCCGTCTCGTACACGTGCATCTGCACGAAGCCCCACAGCGTCTGGAGCGTCATGTACATGTGGACGCCCGCGGCGTGAGCCCGCTCCAGCGCCGGGTAGATCCTGCGGTTGACGTGGCCCAGCCCGGTGCCCGCGATCACGATCCCTTTGTACCCCTTCTCGACCAGCGCGTCGATCATATCCGGATGCATGCCGGGATAGTAGTAGGCTATGGTTACACGTTCCTCGAAGGCCGCCTGCACGGTGACCTCGCGATCGTCCCGGCGCGGTCTATAGCCGTGCTTCAGCGGCGTGATCTCACCGTCCTGCACCATCGCCAGCGGTATGTCGCCCAGCGTGCGGAAGGTGCTGCGGTACGACGAGTGCATCTTGCGGACCCGGGTCCCGCGGTGCAGCAGGTTGTACCGGTCGGAGGTCGGCCCGAACATGCAGACCATCACCTCGGCGATGGGTCCGCTGGCGGCGGTCGAGCAGGCGTTGATCAGGTTCCGCGCCGCGTCGGACGACGGCCGGTCCGATGATCGTTGGCTGCCCACCATCACGATGGGCACGGGGGGCCGCTGCACCATGAAGCTCAGCGCGGCGGCGGTGTGGTGCATCGTGTCGGTGCCGTGCCCGATGACGATCCCGTCGTACCCTTCGCGGATCGCTCCGCCCACCTCTTCCGCCAGGCGCAGGTACTGCTCGGGGCCCATGTTCTCCGAGAAGACGCCGAACAGCTTCTCGGTCTCCAGGTTGCAGATCTCCGCCAGCTCCGGGACCGACCCGTAGAGCTCGCCCGGGCTGAACGCCGGGATGACCGCGCCGGTCCGGTAGTCGAGGCGCGAGGCGATGGTGCCGCCGGTGCCGAAGAGCTTCACGCTGGGCTTCACCGGATCGGTGGGGAACTCCTTCTCCGGTATCTGATAGTGGGCCTCCCGGTAGCCGATCTTTTCCAGCGAGCGCACCGTGTCATGCCGCACTCCGATGTTGTACCCGCTGCCCAGTTTCAGAACCAGATGGAGGTCGTCGCTGGTCTCGGAGCGCGGCAACAACAGACCCTCGAACGTGCCCCGTGTCGTCTCCGCCCTCACCTCGCACCAGACCGTGATTCCGAACCGCTTCATCACCTCGAGGCAGGGACCGCGGTAGCCCTTGTACAGGTCGTGCGTTGCCTCGGTCATCCGGCCACCTCCGTTCCGGCCAGCTGCAGCGCTGCGATCAAGCGTTGCCGCACCCGGGACGGATCGACCCGGCCCAGAAATCGGGGCATCACCTCGCCCATCGCCCAGCGCAACACCGCCTCCGCCGGCTTGCCCGCCAGCGCCTCGGCACGAGCGGCGGCGTCCGCGACCGCACGCTCGAGCTCGGCGTCGTCATCCGGCCCCGGGCGATACGGTGCCAGCACTTTATCGACCGACCGATCGGGCGCGTCGATCAGATCGTCTAGGGCCCGCTCCATCGCCTCCGGGCGAATCGCGCCGCTCTCCACCGCACGGACCAGCGGGTCGAGACGTTGCGCCGACGGCAGATAGTCGATGGCGCCGTTCCGGCGGTGGTGCGGGATCCGTGTCTCGAGCACGTCGGCGAACCGGCGGGCCGGGGCACCCGGCGCGGGCGCCAGGGCGTCGAACAGCTCCGCCCAGGGTGCCGCAGCCAGACGCCGCGCCGGCTCCGGGTCGAGCCCCAGCGCCTCGTAGCGTGATTCACGCGCCCACGGCGTCTCCGGCAGACCCTCCCGGACCTCGAGAACCAGCTCGTCGCGGATCCGCACCGGCGGCGTGTCGGTGTCCGGGTACATGCGGTCGGGGCCCGGTAGGATCCGCTCGAACCCCGTGGTCCCGTCGCTGAACGCCTGCCGCGTTTCCGCCGGGATCCCGACCAGCGCCTCCCGAGCCCGGATGAAGATCTCCCGCACCGCGGTGGCCGCGTCGGACTCCGGCATCCAGACCACCACCATCACGTCGCCCTGCTCGACCCGGAGCTGTTTGCTCAGGGCCCGCCACTGTCGGGGGTCGAGCCCGTAGTCGGTCAAATCGGAATGGATGATGAACGGCCGATGGACCGGGCAAGCGATCACGCGGATCCGATCGGCGAACTCCCGGGCGAAGGTCACGCCCGGCTGGGTCCGGTGGCCCAGCAGGCCGCCGAATCCCGGCAGCCGCACGCCGATCACCTTCTCTTCGCGTTCCAGCGCATCGCGGATCGGCGCGTACTCGCACGGGCTGACCGCCGAGGCCGCGTCGACGGCATGCGGGGTGACTTCCCAGGGCAGCCCGGTCTCCGGAACCGTCAGCATCTCGGGATCGACGCCTCGATTCTGCAATTCGGCCCGCACCCGCAGCAGGTTCAGCTGCCGGTACGCCTCGACGTGGACCAGGCGCGGCAGGTTACGATGGTTGTCCACCCCTTTGATCTCGATCCGCCGGCCGCCCGCCACCGACACGTTCACGTCCTGCCGCGCCGCGCCCGGCCCGCGCCGCACCTTCCCCGTCGCCTGCACCACCCGGGCCAGCAGCCGACCGGCGGCCTGCACCTCGAGCGGGTTCGCCAGATCCGGCTCGGTCACCGTCTCGGTGAGCGGCATGCCCAGCCGATCGGTGCGGAACGTGATGTAGTGCCCGACGTCGGCGATCTCCCGACAAGCATCCTCCTCCAGCGACAGCTGCCGGATGCGCAGCTCGCGGTTCACACCCAGCTCCGGGACCCGAAACGGGATCGTCCCGGTCAGCCCGACCATCGCGGTTCGCTGGAACCCGGTCGGGATCGATCCGTCCAGGTACTGCTTCCGCATCACGTGGAGCTCGGAGACCAGGTTGAGGTCGAGGAGTTCGGCGATCTCGATGGCGATCCGTACCGCCTCTCCGTCGATCTCGAACGGCGGAGTGTCGTCCATCTCGTAGGTGCAGACCGAGCCCCGCTCCAGCTGGTAGACGATCTCCTTCCGCGTCTTGAACTCCATCAGCGCCGTGCCGTCGTACTCGCCCAGCTCGCTCAGCGTCGGCCGCATGTGGCGCAGCACCTCGGCGTCGTACTCGTCCACGTAGCGGCCCGCCGGGCAACGGCAGAAGAGCTTCGATCTCGTGAGCAACTGCTGATGGACTTCGAGACCCGACATGAACCCCAGGGTCCGGTAATCCTCGGGCTCGAGCTCGCCGTAGTCGGCGTCGGGGAAGTCGAGCACAGGGTCGGTTCGCGGGTTGAGCTCGGGCGGCGGACGGACTCCGTACTGTTTGGGCTCGAGATCCTGGCTCATCTAATAGGAGGCCTCTCTCTTACAGCGCGTCGCATCGCACGGGGGGGAGCCAAAAACTATAACCGTTCGGGCCTCGCCGAAACACAGCCCGGGAACCACGTCGCCTCGCGCCCGGTTGCCCACGTCGGTCCCGAGCGGCCGCCATTTGACAAACCCCGACGGATCGACGATGCTGATTTGATCGACACTTTCAGGAGTGAACGGACCCATGCTCAAGCGCAAAAGGAAGAAAGCTGTGATAGACGTCACTACCGTGAGCCAGAACGACCCGTTCGAATTCCAGGTCACCGTCAAGGAGAAGGACAGCGAGTCGCAGCACCGCGTCACGATGGGATCGGACGACTACCACAAGCTGGGCGGGAACGACACCAGCCCCGAGGAGTGCATCGAGGCCGCTTTCCGCTTCCTGCTCGACCGCGAGCCCAAAGAGTCGATCCTCGGCAAATTCGACGTGAGCGTGATCAGCCGCTATTTCCCCGAATTCCGGGACAAGTTTCCCGACTACCTGAAGGCGTAGCCGCACCCGACCTCTACCTAAAACCCATCCCAACGCCCTGGAGCCCGTGATGGAACGCGTGCGAGTGGTCGAGAAGCGTCGCGTGTTCGACGACATCTTCAAGATCGACGAGGCGCTGCTCCAACATCGCAAGCACGACGGCAGCTGGAGCGAGCCGATCCGCCAGCTCAGCTTCGAGCGCGGCGACTCGGTGGCCGCCCTGCTGCGCCGCCGCGAGACCGGCGACCTGATCCTGGTCGAGCAGTTCCGCTACCCGACCCTCGAGAAGGGGCCCGGCTGGATGGCCGAGATCGTGGCCGGCAGCGTCGAGGACGAGCCGCCCGACGAGACGATGGTCCGCGAGGTTCGCGAGGAGACCGGCTACGAGGTCGAGCGCCTCGATCGGATCGCGACCTTCTACGTCTCGCCGGGCGGCACCTCGGAACGCGTGATCCTTTATTACGGCGAGGTGTCGGGCGAGGCCGAGCGCGAGGTGGGGATGGGGGTGGGCGAGGAGGACATCAAGGTGATCGAGCGGTCGCCCGATGAGCTGTGGCAGAATTTTCTGTCCGGCCAGCTAGTTGACGCGAAGACGATCATCGGGCTGCTCTGGCTACGGACCGCGTCCGAGTACGAATACGATAAAGAATAAGAGTACGAGGCCCCTTACTCGTACTGGTGATCGTACTCCTACTCGGCACCATGCCGCGGGGTTGACACGTCTGTTCATTAACCATATTGAGTACCATTCGATCCACAGCTCAACCTTCCAACCGGGAGGGACTTATGGTTAGCCCCGTGAGCCGGCTATTGGCCTTTGCTGCCCTGGCCGTCGTCCTTCATGGCGTCCCGGCGTACGCGCAAACCGGCCGGATCACCGGTACGGTACGCGACCCCGACGGTGCCGGAGTGCTGGGAGCCACCGTCGAGGTGACCAACCAGGCCACCGACGCTTCCAGAACCACGACCACGTCCGCCGACGGCACTTACACCTTCAGCGACCTGGCTCCGGGCGTGTACACCGTCTCCGCGTCGTTGATCGGAATCCGACGGACGCAGAGGGACGTTCAGGTCGCGGCTGGCGAGACGGTCACGGTAGACTTCGAGTTGGGGCCGGTGGTGCTCGACGAGATCATCGTCACCGCCATGCTCCGCGAGCAGGAGCTGGCCGACGTCCCCTTCTCCATCGCCGCCCCGACCGGGGACGTCCTGCGGGCGCGGGGTGCTGAGGACATCGAGGCCGTTGCAGCCAACGTGGCCGGGTTCAGCGTGCAGAACCTGGGCCCCGGCCAGAGCCAGGTCGCCATGCGCGGGGCCTCCTCGGGCCAGATCGCCCGGGACCAGCCGGGCGTGAAAGAGCAGGTGGGCGCCTATCTGGACGACGCGGCCATCTCGCTCTCCCTGTACACACCTGACCTGGACCTGTTCGACGTCTCCCGCGTGGAGGTGCTGCGCGGCCCGCAGGGTACCCTGTTCGGCTCCGGCTCGCTGTCCGGCACCGTCCGCTACATCACCAACCAGCCCGAGCTCGGCGTGTACAGCGTCTTCGGGGAGGTGGGCGCCAACTGGATCGACGGGGGGGACCCGGGCAACAGCGCGAAGATCGGCGCCAACGTGCCACTGGGCGACAAGGCGGCCTTTCGGGTGGCGGGCTACAGCAGCCGGATCGGCGGCTATATGGACGCGGTGCAGCCCAACCTGGATGTCAACGAGAACGTCAACGGCGGCGACCGGACCGGCGTGCGTGCCGCGTTTCGGATCGTCCCGAACGAACGCTTCTCGATCACTCCGCGAGTCGTCTATCAGAGGGTGAAGATGGACGGCTGGAACCGCATCGACGACTACAACATCCTGGCCAACCCGTTCACCACTACACGGCCCGCGGTGAACCTGGGCGAACGCGAGCTCTTCACCCAGATCGGGGAGCCCTTCACCGATGATTTCCTGCTCACCGATCTGAACCTGGAGTACAACTTCGGACCGGCGAGCCTGACCTCGGTCACGTCCTACACCTACCGCGACATCCTGGTGGTGCGCGACGCCGGCGCCCTGACCTCCAGCATAACCGGCGGCTCTCTCGGCCTCTCGGAGCCGATCTACACGCTCGACTCACCGCTGGACGACGCCACGATCAGCAAGGTGTTCACCCAGGAGGTGCGGCTGTCGGGCAGCAACGAGTGGCTCCAGTGGCTGGTCGGCGGCTTCTACAGCAACAACAAACGCGAATACGGCCAGAGCCTAATCGTCTTCGGGTTTGACGAGATGGCAGCGCCGGAGCTTGGCGCCCCGCCTGGCTTTACCGAGGGGCTCCAGGCCCAGGAGGACGAGCTGTTCTTCTCCGACCTGAACTACGACCTGGAGCAGTTCGCCGTCTTCGGCGAGGCGACCGTGACCCCGGTCGAGCAGCTCAGGCTCACCGGCGGACTGCGCTACTACAACTTCGACGAGAACCGCGACCAGATCTTCGACGGAATCTTCGGCAACGACGGCACCGGAGACTCGCTGGTGTCGCAGCCCGGCTCCACCGACGCCGACGGCCTGGCACCGCGCTTCATCGCCAGCTACCAGGCGACGGAGGATCTCACCCTCAACGCCCAGGCGTCGCGGGGGTTCCGGTTGGGCGGGATCAACGATCCCCTCAACGTTCCGCTGTGCACGCCCGAGGATCTGGAGATTTTCAGCCCGCTGGAAACTTGGGAAGACGAGACGGCGTGGAACTACGAGGTGGGAGCCAAGTCGAGGCTGCTGGGCGGCCGCGCCTCGCTCAACGTGTCCGCGTTCTACATGGACATCAGCGACCTCCAGTTGACCGTGACCGCGGGAACGTGCTCCTCCCGGAAGGTCTTGAACGTGGAGAGCGCACGCAGCCAGGGCGTGGAGTTAGAGGTCACGGCCAACCCCACCGATAACTTCGACTTTTCCGTCGCGGCCGCCTTCAACGACTCCGAACTGCGCTCGACCTTCTTAGACGGGGCCGGGAACGTGGTATCGGGCATCGAGGAGGGGAACCGCCTGCCCAGCGTGCCGGAGATCCAGGTGACCGCCGCCGCCACGTATCAGTGGCCGGTGAGTCGGGGGACCCGGGCTTTCGTCACCGGGACCTACCACCACATCGGCTCGCGCTTCACGGAGATCGGCGACCACCGGCCGGGCATCGGTACCGTGGACTTGACCGCGTTCGAACCGAACACCCTAGGTGGGCCGCTGACGGAGACCACGTTTACCTTCGATCCGTTGTTGCCGGCGTACAACCTCGTCAACCTGCGCGTCGGCTTGCTCCGCGGGAATTGGGAGGCGGCGATCTTCGCGAACAACGTGACGGACGAGCGAGCCTTCCTGGCGCTGGACCGGGAGCGGGGAACCCTCGCCCGCGTGGGTTACCTGACCAACCAGCCGCGAACGTTCGGGGTCTCGCTCCGCTTCCATTACTGAGTCGCGGTTTGCCCTCGGCCGCGCTGGCGCCCCGGGGGTGTGAACCCCAACCATGCCAGACGGCCTGATGAGCGGCGGGCATCGCCCGCCGCTCATCGTATGTGCAGGGGTGCGTCAGAGACCTACAGCCCCGATCGAGCACGACCGCTCCGGGTACGCCGGCCAGCGACGCGGGGTGCGTCCGCCGTCCTAAATCGCGTCCGCGAGCTGGTTGAACGCCCGGCGTCCCTCGTCCGCTGCCGGCCCCCAATGCTGGAGGCCGTCCAGCTCCGAGTGAGCGAAGGCGATCCGCCCGTGGCGGGTCCGGATGACGTCCCGCGGCGCCCGGCCCGACGCGCCGCCGAAGAAGCCCGGGAAGGGGACCGAGTACGCGTGTCCCCAGCGGTTCAGGATGAGCCCGGCCACGTCCCGCCCGGGATCGAATCCGGACGCGGCGAACAGCTTCATCATCTGCCCGTAGATCTGCCCTTCGTACTCCGGATAGGAGGTGCGCAGGAGCTCGGTGCGGCCCAGGGTGGCCTGCGTTCGCAGCGGCAGTCCCGGACGATGGAAGGGCGTGTAGAACGAGAGGACCGTGGGCTGATCCGGGTCCAGCGGAGGCCGGTAGTCGCCCACCAGCATCGGCTTCCTGAGGTTGCAAGTGTACCCGAAATCGCCCTCCTCCCGATCCCAGATCGCGGCGGTGATCCCAAGCCGGTAAAGGAAGCGCCAGTTGGTGAGCGCGACGTTCGCCACCAGGAAGGGCGCGTGGATGAACTGCATGTACGCCTCCCGATGGGCCGGTGGCAGATCGCGTACCACGTAGCGGTTCATCCAGCCGCCCGTGGCCATGATCACCGCCCGGGCCCGGACCGCTCTGAGCCGGCCGTCGCGCGCGTAGACGACCTTCACGCTGCCTGAGGACGCGGGATGGCCCTCGTGCTCGACGCCGATGACGGTAGAGCGGAGACGCAGGCGAAGCGGCTGCCGGCGCCGATCGAGGGCACCGAAATCGATTCGGCCGGTGATGATCTCCTCAAAGCTGTCGCTCCCGGCGATGGCGTCCGGGATCAGCCGTTTCACGAAATAGCGGACGAAGCCCGAGTTGCCGCCGGGGAACGACACCCTTCTGAGGTCCGGGGGCACCGGTTCGGTGAGGCCCGGCATCGGGAGCCGATAGGCCGCGTAGGCCGAGACGGCATCGCTCCCCAGGCCGCAGGCGGACGCCAGGAAGAGGTCGGCGTAGCGGGCCGCCTCCGCGCCCAGTCGAAGCTCACTACCCAGGAACTCCTCGTACGACATCGTGTCGAGGGCACGGGCCGCCTCCTCATCCGATCCGAACCGACGCGTCGCGCCTGACGCGTGCCAGCGGAGCAACGTCTCGCGGGTGGCCTCGGAGAGGGGCGTGTTCGCCAGCTGCCGCTCCCACATGTCGACCGCCCACTGCCCTTCTCCGGACACGCCGCTGCCGAAGAAGTGGCCGACGCTCGTGTAACCTTCGAGGCCCCGGACCATGTACTCGTAGTTGTCGGGAGAGAAACCGAGCGGTTTTTCCTCGCTTGGCCAATCGCGGTACCGGAACTCCCGCGGCACACCCAGCTCTGCATAATACCGAGGATCGCCGGAGGCACCGTCCGGATCGCTCACCGCCTCGGGAACGAAGAAACCGTTCGAGCCCTGGGGCCCGAACAGCCTCACCCCACCCACGTCGAACTCGTTCTCCTTCGCCTCGCCGCCGAAGATCGGGTGGTTGTCCAGCATCAGACAGCTCTGGCCGGGCTTCCGCTTCTTCGAGTATTCCAGCGCCGCGCCCAGCCCGGCGATGCCGGCGCCCACGATCACCAGGTCATACTCCTCGATGACCTCGACTTGGGTGAAGTCAGCGGGGAACCCGCCGTCCCGCAGCCGATGCGCCGTCTCCACCGCCTCCGGGGTGTTGCCGTGGGAGAAACGGTAGTCTCCGACTCCGCCGTAGCCGTACCAATCGGGAGGGACGGACCAGCTGGCTAATGAACCGTTGTCCAGCGAGACCCGCGGGGAGGTCCGACATCCGAGCAGCATGCCTCCCAGGCTGAGCAGCACGCCGTTGAGGAAATCGCGTCGGGTGATGTGCGGACCGAAGCTCATGGGCGGTGCTCGTCAGCAGGTGGAGGTATCTGGGCGTCAAAGGCAATGTTAGGACTTGCATCTCAGTCCCACCAGCCGGTACAGGATCATCCGTGCGGCGCCTGCTCAACCGCCCACCTGCCGCGGCTCCAGGGCGCGGCGCATCTCCTGCTCCCGGTACTCCCAGATGCGGCGTAGGTCGGGCCCGACCAGCAGGAAATTGACCAGCGCGCCGCCAGGAACGCCGTACTCCACCCGATCGGTCATCAGCGTGCCGCTGTCGGTCGGCTCGAAGCGGTGCTCGTGCACCCACCAGCGGTACGGCCCCTTCAGCTGCGTATCGACGAAGCGGCGACCCGGCTCCCAGACCGTGATCTCGCTGCGCCAATGGAGCGGTATCCCGCGCAGGTTCAACCGGTAATCGAGCAGCGCGCCCTGCCGCATGATGACAGGGTCCGGCGTCAGGATCTCGAAGCGCAGGAAGGGCGGCGTGACGCGCTCCAGGTTGTGGGCGTTGCCGAAGAAGTCGAACACCTCCTCGACGCTCCGGGAGATGCGACTCTTCGCCACCAGCAGGTGGCCTCGCTCGGCCCGGTTGATCGTTAGTTCCATCGGCTGCCTTCCCGTTGCCGCTGCCATGACGGTACGCCGACATCGTGCTCCACACAATCTGCACGCCCCTCGAGCCGCGGGGAGGTACGATGTGGATGCGATGCCCAGAACCGAAATGACGAGGGCGGACGCCGACTCATGCCGAGGACGGCAACCGCATCGTCGTGACTGTCTCCGGGGCTGGCGGTTATCCGACAGTCAGTTGCTGGCGGGCTGCGGGTACTGGTCCAGCAGCGCCTGGAAGCGCGGGCTTTCCCGCAGCGTGTCGAAGCGGAAATCGCCCTCCAGCCACATCCGGGAGACCCAGGAAGGAATCGTGAGAAGGTGCTCGATCTGGTCCAAGGCGATGTCTTCGTCACCAACCATCGCAGAGATGGCAGCCTGGTCCAGCAGATACGGGATGCCGTAAAAGGCGTCGGTCGAACGGGGCAGAAGTTCCACCGCACGTTCGCCTTCGCGCAGCGCGCGCTCAGTCTGCCCTAACTCAGCGTAGGCCAGCCCCAGCGAGCTGTGGTATCGCGGGTCTTCGGCCTGCGTCTCCAGTTCTCGTAACAAAGCCAGTCGCGCCTCCTCGAACAGCTGGCTCGCTCGGTCCGCCTGGCCCATCGCCCGGTAGGCCCAGGCCGCCAGCAGCGCGTGGGGTCGTGCCCACGTCTTCAGGCGAATCCATTCGGACTCGCTCTCCGAGAGCACGTCCAGAGCGTCCGTGTACCGATCCTGAGACATCCGCTGCCAGTACCGCGCCCACCGGACCCAAGGGTTCTCGTGCGGCAGCGCATCCAGAATCGCTTCGCTCTCATCGTCTGCCCCCCGGTCGCTCCAGATGATGAACGCCTTGTACAGCCTCGGCCACATTTGGTCCGGCGCCAGCGTCATCGCCTGTTCGGCTTCGGCCTCCGCCTGCTCGTAGCGCCTCAGCAGCCAGTTGTAAGAGGCGATGGAAGTGTGAATCGACGCGTCCCTCGGGCTCAGTTCCAGCGCCTCCCGACACAAATCCATCGCTTCTTCAAACTTCCCCTGCACCTCATAGACGGCGGTCCGAGCGACCAGCACCCGCTTCCTATCGGGCAAATTCTCCGCGGCCCGGTCGATCTCCTCCAGCGCCCGCTCCGGGTCCCGGTTGAGCCAGAGATGATAGAGGCCCAGCGCGAGCTGCACGTCGGGAGACTCGGGCGCGACACGTGCTGCCCGCTGCGCCGTACGCGTAGCCAGATCGCGTTGACGCTGGGATGCGTCGACCCAGTAGTAGACCTTTTGGGCCTGAGCCAGGGCCAGCTCGGCGTGGGCCAGCGCGAAGGCGGAATCGAGCTCCACGGCGCGCTCGAACTCCTCCAGTGCTCGATTCAGGTCATCCTCGGTGAAGTGCGGCAAGTCCATGAAGTACTGACCGCGGAGATAGGCTTGGTATGCCTCCATGTTGTCCGTGGGTCGCGCCTCGATCCGGGCACGCTCCTCCGGCGTCAACTCGGTCCTGAGGGCCAGCGCGATCTGGCGCGCGATCTCGCCCTGTACGTCAAGCAAGCTCTCGATCGACATCTCGTGATCGTAGATTTCCGCCCAGAGGTGCTCATCGGTTCGAGCGTCGATCAGCTGGACGTTGACCCGGACCTGGTCGGCGGCGCGCAGGATCTCGCCCTCCAGCAGGTATCCGGCGTTCAACTCCGAACCGATCTGACGGGCGTTCTTCGGGCTATCGCGATACCCCACCACCGAAGTCCGCGAGATGACTTTGAGGCCGCCGATCTTCTGCAGCTGGGTCAGGATCTCGCCGTGGATACCGTCCGTGAAGTAGGCGTCCTCTTCGCGTCCGCTCAAGTTGACGAACGGGAGAGCGGCCACGGCAGGACGCGCCCCCGCATCGTCCCCTCGCTCGCTCCGGGCTTCGCCCAACACGAGCCAACCGAAGGCCGCGACACCCCACACCGCCAGCGCCACCACGAAGCTGGCAGCCGCGTTCCGCCAGGTTAGGAGTCTTCGCTGGCGACGTGTTGCTTCTCGCTCGGCCTCTACCGACGCGGCCTCAGGGCTAGGCCGCTCCTCCGTTAGCGGACCGATCTCGTCGCGCACGCACGCGGTGGCGACAACGAACGGCAGCCCGAGCAAGAAGAGCACGATGGCGAGGCCGGGCAGCCAGGCAGGAAGCCCCAGCCGCTCGGTCACAGCGTCGATCAGCTCGAAGCAGGCCCAGGCCGCACCGACGTAGATCAGCAGCACCTGCCACAGCGAGCGGCGGTGGGCTTCGACGATTAGCCGTCTGAGACCGGACATCGCGATGACCAGCGGGAGTTGGGTTGATGGTGGGGCCGCTCAAAAGATGCTACTCAGACCGCCAAGAGGCAACGAATTGGGCGTCCTGGGGAGTGCCGGTGGCACTCGAGTACGAGGATCCCAGAAGACCCACAACAGGTCGCCGGCCTCGGTGCTCAGCCGGTAGTACTCGCGCCGGTACTCGTCCTCCCACCAGTCGCCGGAGAGGCGTTCGGGTCCCTGCAGCGCGCGGACCGTCCGCCAGCCGTCGTCCAGGGCCACCGCGCCCGGTCGGCCGCCGTCGATCCGCACCTCGATGGGGCGCGGCCGCGGCCAGAGCCGCAGGACCAGGGCCAGGGCGACGGGACCCTCACCAGCCTCCTCACCCTTAGCGCTGTTGCCGTCGAGCAACGGACCGCGGCGCCGGATCTCCTTCATCAGGTCGACCGGTTCCCAGCGGCCCTGCCGTTCCGGCCGATGGCTGGCGAACGGGATCGGGCGCACCACCGATTCGGGCCCCCAGCGGCCCTGGAGCCGAGTCAGGGCGGTCGCTAACGCGTCCGGGTCGGGCCGGGCCGCCTCGAACAGATCGATCTGCTCGGCCAGCGCCGGGACCGCCTCCTCCACCTCGACCCGGATCGCCAGCGCCCGGCCGGGGAGCCGCAGGTCGCCCAGGACGCCCCGGCTGAGGGAGAGAAGCATCGCCACCTGACGGGTCGGCCGGGCGGGCCGTACCCGCTTCCGCGCCGAACCCTCCTCGGTCTCGATCGTCAGCCGCAGTCCCCGGGCGCACAGCCCCTCGGCGGCCAGAGCGGTCGACAGGTTGTCGAGGCAGGACTTCAACAGAAAGAGCAGCGGCTCGAGCCGCTCGACGGGGCCGGGGAGCTCGACCTCCGCCGCCCACCCTTCCTGGTGGCGTCGGGGGAACGGACCCTCCCGGCCGTCGTCCAGCCCCCGGGCCCAGCGGTGCGCTCGGGCCCCTTCCCGCCCCAGCCGCGATTCCACCTCGCCCGCCTCCAGCGCCGCCAGCTCGCCCACCGTCTCCAGCCCCAGCGCCTCCAGCAGCTCCAGCAGATCGGCGGAGACCGGCAGGACCGACAGCGGGCGCTTCGCCAGGAAGTCCGCGTCCCCGCCCGGCGGCACCCGGTACGCCGCGCGCTCCCGCAGCCAGGCCGCCGCCCGGGCCGCCACTGGCGTGTCGGCCACGCCCACCCGGGCCTCGGGATAGCCCGCCGCCAGCGCCGCCGCGCGCGCCGCCTCGACGAACGCCTCCTCTCCGCCCCGGCGGTCCCAACCGCCGGCGTCCAGCCGGAAGGCGCCGGGGCCCGCCCGGCTCACCAGCGGCGATGCGGCGAGGAGCGCTGCGGCCAGCTCGGTGCCGAGCTCGTCGTACAGCGCCGGCGACCAGGTCCACTCCCGCAGGTCCGCGATCAGGCCCCGGGCGTCCGCGGCCCGCATTCCCACAGCGATACCGGCCTGCCGAGCCGCTGGCGTGGCTGCCATCACTTCGGCCCGGGCACCCTCGCCTCTCACGACTATGTTGGGAGTCAGCGAAGGTGATTCGGGGATTCCGGGCGGGCTCTCAGACCCCCCGGCCTCCGTTCGCAGGTGGGCGACGATGGGGAAATCGGGGATCCGCAGATGAGCGACGCGATGGGTCCTGGGTGACATGGCGATCCGTGTTGGAAGTTTAGCGACATGACCCGGGGGTCCCGAAGATAAACCGAAAATAACGGACGGGCAAGCATCTCTCGCGCCCCCAGGAGGCACCGGCGATTGCCCCTCGCACGGCGCCCGCTATTATCCCTCCACCCAATCATCGCCGCACCAACAGCGAACCCGAGAACGGACACCGATGCCGACCAAGAAGAAGAGCGACGGACGCTGGTTGCGGCTCATCCTTCACGGCAAGGTGGCCCGGGAACCGGCCGTCCGCGAAGCAGTGGAGGGGGTTCGCGCGGCCGGGCACGAGGTCGAGGTCCGGGTGACCTGGGAGCCGGGCGACGCCGAACGCTTCGCCCGGGAGGCGGCGGAGGCCGGGGTGGAGGTCATGGTGGCGGGGGGCGGCGACGGCACGCTGAACGAGGTAGCGACCGGGCTGCTGGCCGATCGAGAGGACGCGCCCCGCGCGATGGGGCTGCTCCCCCTGGGGACCGGCAACGATTTCGCGCGAGCCTGCGGCATACCGCTGGAAGACCCGTTCGCCGCGCTGACGATCGTAACGGACACCGAGCCGGTGCCGATCGATGTGGGAAAGGTCAACGGCCGCCTCTTCGTCAACCTCGCCTCGGGCGGCAGCGGCACCGAGATCATCGCCGAGACGAACGAGGACCTGAAGAAGGTGCTGGGCAGCGCCGCCTACCTGCTCACCGGGCTACGGCGCTTCCTGGACATCCAGCCGGTGGAGGCGAAGCTGAGCGGCCCCGACTTGTCGTGGGAGGGCGAGCTGATCGCGCTGGCGGTGGGCAACGGGCGCTTCGCCGGCGGCGGCATCCCGCTGTGTCCGGACGCGCTCCTCGACGACGGTCAGCTGGACGTTTCGGTGCTGCCCGCGCCGGCGGCGGAGCAGCGGGTCGAGCGGATCGTCGCGCTGCTGCGAGAAGGGCGAGGGGCAATCGAAAGCGAGATGGAGAGCTGGCGGACGGACTCGCTGACGATCGAGGTGCCGGAGTCGATGTACATCAACCTGGACGGCGAGCCGCTGAAGGACACGAAGTTCGAGTTCGAGCTGCTGGGGAAGGCGCTGGCGTTTCACCTGCCCGAGACAGCCCCTTTGAGTTAGGGAATCCGAAATTGGATATCGGGATTCTGATTTGGGGAAGGTCGAGTTCTCTCCGAATTGCTGAAGCGGATTCGAGATTCGGTGAATCGGGGGGTCGGGGAGGTGGGAGGTAACAGGCGCGTAGTCCTCCTCGCGAGCACTTCGTCTTTCCCCGATGCCCCGAATCCCCGAATCACCGAATCGCCTTCGGCAATTCGGAGAGAACTAAAGATTCCCGAAGTCAGATTCCCGACCTCTGAGAATCATCATTCCCCTCCCCGAAGCTCCCTCTCGATATAGACCCTCACCTCGCGGCCGACCGGGTTTTCCGGGTGCGCCTCGATCATGCGCTCGGCGATGGGCAGCGCTTCGCGTAGCCGACCGCGCTGCACGTAGAAGTCGGCGAGGGCGTAGAGGAAGTCGAGGTTCTCGGGCGCCAGGTTCAGCGACCGGAGCAGCGCCGCCTCCACTTCGTCATCGCGCCCGACTCTCTGCAGCACGAGCGCGTGGTTGTAGTGCACCCGCGCCCGGTCGGGCATCCCCCGCGCCGCCCGACCCAGAAACTCCGCGGCTTCTTCCATCCGCTCCATCTCGGCCAACAGCAGCCCCAACGAGTACTGCGCGTCATGCTGGTCGGGATAGTCCTCCAGCACCTGGCGCAGCAGCGACTCGGCCTCGGCGTTCCTCCCCTGCGAGTTGAGGACCACGGCCAGGTTCGCCTTCGCCGGATAGAAGAGGTGGTCGATCTCGATCGCCGCCCGGTAATAGGTCTCGGCCTTTTCCGGCGCGCCGAGGCTGGCGTACACGTTGCCCAGGTTGTGGCCGGCGAAGGCGAAATCGAGGGAGTACTCCATCGCGCTCACGTACTCGGCGAGGGCCGTGTCCAGCCTCGCTCGCTGATACGGTTTCAGCAGCTCGCTCGGCGTGCCGGCCAGCCGCGACGCCGCATGGATACGGACGGCCAGCACGGGATCGAAGAGGAGCGGCGCCACCTGCTCGACCCGCCGCTCGGCGTCCGGCGGGTTGATGTTGGAGACCGCGGCGTAACGGACCAGCGCCTCCTCGTCCTGCAGCGCACGGTTGAAGGCCGAGGCGCTGGAGTCCCCCGGGTAGGTGGCCAGCAGGGTGAGGGCGGTGGCGCGGACGATCGCCGGGTAGAGCGGGTCGCCGGCCAGTCGAGCCAGGTCCGGCTCGGCCGCCCGGTCGGCGCGGCGCCCGGCGGCCAGCACGGTCCCGTAGTGCGGCTTCCGCGCCTTGCCGTACCAGTCCTCGTAGTGTCTCGCGTTCCATTCGTCGGTCTCGTCGTCGTGGCAGCCGCTCTGCGCGCAGGCGTTGGGGACGCCGATCGCGAGGGTGAGGTCGGGGCGCGGTACCCGCAGGCTGTGGTCGGCGCGCCAGTCGATGACCATGTAGGGCTGCTCCGGCATGTGGCACTTCACGCACAGCACCGCCTCGCTCGGCTCGCCGTCGACGATCTCCTCGTGGAAGTGATGGTCGTAGCTGTCGTAGGTGTCGGCCAGGTGGCACTGGGCGCACAGATCGTTCCCCTCGAAGTGAAGCTCCAGGCTGTGAACGTCGTGGCAATCGCTGCAGCGCACGTCGTTCCGGAACATCTTGCTCTGCACGAACGAGCCGTAGACGTACACCTCGTCCAGGATCTGGCCGTCGGCGTGGTAGAGCCCCTCCTCGAGCACGGTCGGCACGATGTTGTCGAGAAGGTCCGGCCGGGTGTGGTCGTAGTCGCCCAGCACCGACCGCCGCGAGTGGCAGGGGGCGCAGAGCTCGACCTGCTGGCGCGAGCTGATGCCGCCGGTCGGTATCACGAGCCCGTAGTTCTCCAGCGCCGGCCGGGCCATCGGCGGGACCTCCGCCCAGTCGACGTGGCGCGAGCCGGGTCCGTGGCACGCCTCGCAGCTCACGTCGATCTCCGACCACGTGGTCGCGTACGTCTTCGTCTCGAAGTCGTAGCCCTTTACCAGGTTGGTCGAATGGCACTCGGCGCACATGCCGTTCCAGTTCTGGGCGCCCCGCGTCCAGTGCAGCCAGTCGTCGGGCGGGATCTCCTCGCCGGGGTAGAGATAGAACCACTCCCGGCGCTCGACGTCCCAGGCGATCGTCAGCGACTGGAGCCGGCCGCCGGGAAACGGGATCAGATAACCCTGCAGCGGCTCGTGCCCGAACGTGTACGCGATCTCGAACTCGGCCGGCTCGCCGTCCGGGCCCTGGGTATAGACGTAGTAGCCGCCGTCGCGACGGTAGAAGCGGGCCGTGATGTCGCCGTACTCGAAGACCGCGTCGTCGAAATCGCCCAGAACCGTGCTGTCCGTGGCCACCGCCATCGCCAGATCGTGATCGGACCCGCGCCACGCCTCGGTGGCCGCCTCGTGGCACTCGGCGCACGACTCGCGTCCCACGAAGGTCGCCGCCGAATCACGCCCGGCCCGCGACCGTTCATCATCATCGTCGGCCATCCATTTCACCGCGTGGATCGGGATGGTCAGCACGATGGCCGCCACGGCGATAATCGCCACCCAGTGCCAGCGGGACATGGGGTCGCGGCTCATCGCGGGAGGGGCTCCGTGTCGAGTGGTTGGATCGACCTGCGGGCGCTGCTCATTCGCGATTCGTTCGATGCTCCGGCGGGTGGACGACGACAACTCGCTCGGAAGGCGCATGTTACCGGTTCACAGCCGCCGCGGCAATTGTGGGATGGGAATCACGAAATCGGATATCGGGATTCCGATTGGGGGAAGCTCGAGTTCTCTCCGAATTGCCGAAGCGGGTTCGGGGATTCTGGGATTCGGGGAAAGACGAAGTGCTGGCGACGAGGGCTGCCAGGCTGTCACCTCCTACCTCCCCGATTCCCCGAAGCCCCGACTCCCCGAATCAGCTTCAACAATTCGGAGAGAGCTGGATATTCCCGAAATCAGAATCCCGACCTCCGGGAATGATGATTCCCATCACCGAACGGCCGATCGCTACGGACGGTATCGTGGCTCGGACTCGAGACCGCGACGATCCGCTGACCCGGAGTCGCCGGGCAATCGGTAAGGCAGCTCCTGCGCGTAAGAGACTTCCCGGGCCCGCTGACCCCGGACCCGGACCCGGTAGACGCGGGAACCGGGCTCGGAAGCGAACTGCACCCGGAGCCCGGCCAGCGGCACCTTCCCCGCTCGCGCCACCACCGCCACCAGTGCCGCCCCGGTGTCCCGGGCCAGGCGCTGCAGCCGGACGGCGGGAACGCGTGACCAGTCGGCCCCCTCGGCGATCACCAGCCCGAAGGCGCCGCTCCGGACCAGCTCGTCCGTCGCCGCGAGCACGCCCGCCGGCTCCGGCGGCCGCACCACCCAGAATGGCGCCGCACCCGCACCCGGGCCCAGGCGGCCCTGGATCCAGGCCGCTGGCGTCAGCGTCCCCGCCCCGTCCACGTAGGCGGCGCCCGCCCCCGCCTCCAGAACCGTCGCCACCAGCCGCCGCAGCGCCGCCGTCTTCCCCGCCGACCGCGGGCCCGCCCACTCGCTCAGCTGCCCCCGGGGCACGCCGCCCAGCAGCTCGTCGAGCTCCGGCCAGCCCAACCGCCAGGCGAGGGCGCCGGCCCCGGCGCTGCGCAACTCGCTGGCCCGGGCCAGCGAGCCGAGTTCCGGCGGGAGCGATCGGGCTAAGGCGTTGGTGGAAGGCGACATAGGCGACTCGATTCCCTGGCGTTGCGGC
>JABAHS010078802.1_pt1 | contig 131842 bp, 103 predicted proteins | sample 7062111 | NCBI WGS metagenome assembly JABAHS01 (sample SAMN14534600, study PRJNA622989) | marine sediment metagenome | biome: marine biome [ENVO:00000428]; feature: marine pelagic biome [ENVO:01000023]; material: deep marine sediment [ENVO:00002113]; isolation source: pool of 4 deep marine... | reverse complement strand
AACGGCAAACTTGGAGCAACCCCCACGGGACCATCCCGGTGCTCGATCAAGCCAATCTGCCGGCCATTGCCCAAGACCCAGATGGCGATTCGGCAATCGCCTTCGCAGAAGGAATTCTGCGAATAGCGGAGTAGACGTCTAACACCCCCGGGACCGGTCGATTGATCGGTCCGGGGGGTGGCTGTATTTCCGCCTGCGCAGAGGGACGCGCGCAGGGCGCCCGCAGTGCGAGGGTCCAGGGATGGACCCGGCGGAAGCGTTAGAACTACGACAAAGCCCCCGGGCTGACGGTGTTCGCCTTTGGAGAGGGTGTAAGTGGCAGCTCGCTGTTGTCCGATCCTCGATGAAGAAGGAACTCCCCTCTGGTGAGGGGAGGAGCCAAGTCCCTTTCTTTCGACGCGAAGTGGAATGAGCATGAGTAAGGAGTTGCCTGAGTTTCTGAGCCAAGTCGACGCCGCGGACTATCTGCGTGAGCGCGGCGTGTCGGTCGAGCCTCAAACGCTGGCGCGGTGGAGATGCACGGGACGTTACAGGCTGCGGTATTTGAAAATAGGCAACCTTGTGCGCTATCGCCGTTTCGGTCTCGACGCGCTCGTTGAGGAGCACATGATCGCGCCCGGAGGCGGTGATGGTGACTGACTCCGAGGATCAGTCGTTGCCGAGCATCGAGCCCGAAGTCTTGCGAGCGATCGTCGAACAGCGTTACGTGACCGGACGGGTCATCGAGCGTCGTTTTGGTTTGCACCAAGCGCGGATCAAGGAGCTTGTCAGGACGGCGGGGTTTCCGGAGCCGACCCGGTTCTCTCCTGGTGATGCTTACGTGTGGGATGCCCGTGCACTCTTGGAACACGTTTCTGGCCCAGATGAGTTCGGGCGTTTCCTGCGGCAGCGGCACACCTCACCCTGAATACAAGGGCGGATGATTATTTTCTGAACAGACGATTTGAACCCTCTTGACTCGGCGTTGACTTTTGTGCAACGGGTGACATACTTATCTACATTCCTTCCCTCAAAAAGGGATTTAAAAATTAGAAAGGGAATTAGAAATAAAGGAGAAAACTAAGGCGGCCACTTCAGACCGTCTTATTTCTTCCCGCCAAAACCACCTGAGTTCTTCCGGAGAGCCGAGTAACGACGCTCTCTGAGGGATTTCGTGGGTGAAAAATTCCATCAGCAGCTTTGCGACTAAATTGATCGGTAACCAGTTCACGTCAGTGCGATAACAAGAGGTCACAATAGATAATAAACAATGACACTGTAATCAAAAAACGCGGCTGCCAAACAGCTGCAGCGGTCTTTACGGCTTCCGCGCGCGCTCGGTGGTCTGCCCTAGGGGTTTACCTCGAGGGAGATCGTTGGCCCGCCGGCAGGGTGCCTCATCATGAGATGGGGCAGAAGAGTGTAGTGCGAGGTTCAAAATGTTGCAGAGGGAGGTATAAGAAATGGATATCCGTAGATGTAGTCGTCTGTTGACCGCAGCGCTGTTTGCCGGCGCGCTCGGCTTGGCGGGCCCGCCAGCGTTCGCACAGTCTGGGCACTTTATTAAGAAGGGCGGCAATGCGCCGGAATGCACGGACATCGGAACGCAGGTAACGTGCACCGGCAAGGTCGCCGGCCTCGGAGGTGAAACCTTCGAGATCAGGATTGCGGCAGAGGGCCTTGCGATAGTCGAATGCACAAACCCCGGCGGGAACGTCGCACCGGGTCAGGCCACGGCAGTTGATTTGGCAGGGAGCACCGGGCCTCTCCCCACACCGAGGAATGGTCAGTTCGTGTTCTCAATCACGACTGATGAACCCGAGCCGTTGCCGCCAACTCCGACATGCCCGAACGAGATGTGGACGGCTGACATCGTGGACGTGATCTTCGATACAGCCACCCTCACGCTCTTTGAGGATGGTGTCCTAGTGGATACGGTGGTTGTTATCGTCGATGGGTTTTAATCGTCTGTGGCTGCAGTAACACCGGGCAAGGGCCGGGCTCAGCCCGGCCCTTGCGACTATCCAGTGCGCGTTCTGCCAGCGCCACTTCCAGCAGACCCTGCCGAGCGGGGTCGTGCTGTCGCGTGCCGGTCCCGCCAAGCGCCTATTTAAGACCGAGCGGAAGTTACGGAACAGGTGCCACGTCATAACAACCTAGCCCGCCCTTAAGCCGCGGCGGCGCCCCGCCCCGGTGGCCTGCCGGGACGGCGCATACTCCTCTCCTTCAAATAGAGGAGACAGCACAGTGCGACGCGGCAAGTCCTGGTTGCTGGTGCTGGTTTCCTTCCTCGTCATCGGGGCGGCGTTTGCCGACCAGAGCCAGATACCGAGCTACCGCTCGGCCCGCGACAGCCACTTCTACGATGACCTCTACGAAGACGGCGGGTTTACCACTTTGCACGCTCCTGGCAGCTAGAGGCGTAAGAGGGTTCTCGGATAAGCAACGGGCGCTCGATCTGTTAGCCTACGCCTCACGAACCTACTTCGAGGGCTCAGCCGTGATGTGGAAGGCGTTGAAACCAGAACTCGTAATATCGATACTTGCTCTGTTCTTGTCTGCAATCGCGGTCCTATTGTCGAGTTACTTCGCCTACATGGAGCTGAGAACAGATGTCTTGCCCAACCTCGAGTTTAGGTGGGATGCGAAGACAGGCTTGTGGTCGGTAAGAAATGCCGGAAACGGCACGGCCTCGCATGTCGTCGTTGCGCACCAGCCGCACTCCGTAACGGAGTGGCAGGATCCGACTGTCCTTTATAATATCGCCAAGGGAGAGCGCGTAACAATCTGCTGGGTCGGTCAGAATCCAGACAAGTTGATAGCTGTTTATTCGGATAGCCATGACCGTCCGTACACAAGTTTAACGGACGAAGACCGCACGACGGTGTATGAGGGGGACGATCGTCGAAACTGGGACGAGGCTGATGTCCGCCGCATTTGGGAAAGACCGTGCACGTGATCGGCGCAGTTCGGAGTTTGGGTCGATTACGATCCGTCTGTAGGACTCAAGTCGGTTGAAACGGCGTTTCCGGATGTATCAGTAAAGATACCGCGTCGACGGAAGAACGAGTGCGTTAGTCAATCAGCGGGTTTCTTGTACCCTGTAGCGGTTCGATCACGTAATTGCGCCATCGCTCCGTCGCGTCCGGCGGATCGAACAGGTGCCAGCCTACGAGCATGGGCTCCGCTTGAAAGCACCGGCGTTCGCTACCGGGGGCAACCACGTCGGCCAGCTCGGCTACGGTCACACCCGCACCATCGGCGACGAAAGATCCATCGACGAGCCGTCCCTTCCCGCCGGTGGGGCCGAACTGAAAATGATCTCACGTGGCTCTGGCCCCCGGCCAGTCACGAGCTGGCGGCGTTGCGTGGCCACTGAACGCCGGCCGGCAGTTCGCTGGCACTTGGCGTACCATGTCGCTCATGAAAAGCGGCTTCATTGTCACAGGGCTCGCCTGCCTGTTGGTCGCTGCCAGTGCGAGTGGTTGCGCGACTGGTCGGTCGGGCCACCGGGATACGAGCGACGCGGTAACGGCCCGCCCGTCGGACGCCCGTCGCTCGGTCTCGATGGCCGGGGGTCAGTTGGTTGTGGCCGAGCACCGGATCTACGTGCGTTCGGCTAACGGGGATCGGGTGGAGGCGGTGGACCCAGCAAGTGGAAAGACGCTCTGGGTGACGCCCGGCGAAGCACGGCCGCTCTGGGCCTGGCGCGATCGGGTGGCCCTTTTGGTTCCTGGACCCAAAGGAGAGTTGGTGATCCAGGTGGCTTTGGATACGCGGCACGGAGCGGAGATCCTCCTGACGTCCGCTGCGCTCGGCATTCCGGACTGGGTCCCTCTTTACGACGTGGCAGTGCAGCGTCGCTCGGTCGTTCACCGGGTGAGGGTTCGCTCCAAGGGCAACGACCTGTGGCTGGCATGGTGGGCGCAGGATCAAGTCATCACGGGGGTACGGCCTCCGGCGCCGGAGCACGAGTCTTCGGGGGGCGTGCGCGTCGATCTGTCCACGGGCGCCGTCGCGGCGCTCGACGAGCCAGTGCTGCCTCCGGATCCGGATCAGGCGGTTCCGGCGTCGTTGTCGGGGTGGAAGTTGAGCAAGGGCCAGCTGTGGGCTCCGTGTCGCTGCGGCGGACCGGATAAACCCGTACGCGCCGGACGATTTGCAGTGAGCGTGGCGCTCGAGATCGAGCAGCTGGAAAAGCAAGAACGCGTCTGGTTGTTGCGCTGGCGAGCGGATACAGGGCAACCGGCGGAGCCGGTTCTCCTTCATCAGGGGGCCAGGTTGTTCACGATTCTCACCGGCGACGGAGACCATGTGCTCACCAGCGAAAAAGCCCGGACGTGGACGATTCACGATCTCGAGACGGGACGGCGGCGGGGCCAGGTTTCTCTTCACGGTCTGGCGGAGGTGAGCATTCTGGGCGGGCGATTGTTCGAGATTCACGGCAAGGACTATCGGTTCCGGCTGGATGCCTACGATATCGCCACTGGCAGGCGGCTCTGGAAGCGCCCGCTTTGGTCTGCGCGCCAGTTCTCTCCCGTGCCCTAAGCGTTCGCTGCTCCCCCGACGTGAACCTCCTCGAAAGCTCTGGCGGCAAGAGTCTCGCTTTCGCCTGCCGGGTTCGTCACATCGATGCGAGCGCGACCGTCGTAACCATATAGCAGAGGCCGCCCACTGAGGCGGCCTTTGTCGTTTTTAGAGGGTAATGCCTCTGACCCATTCTCCGCGAGAGCTTTCTGGCGATGACCGGGGAGCTGCGGCGGCTGTTGGAGGCAGGGGCGGGCGAAGCGCTACGCTGCTAGCATACGACCGAGACGGCGCGCGATTGGTTTGCGGCTATGCGCTAACGCATCGCCAAGGAGAGCCCGCCAGCGTTCGGCTACCATATCCTGCTCGGACAATAGCTGCATTGCCTCGCAGCGGTTCGGGCATTTACGCGAAAGAACGGAATCGGCGCACGACGCGCAGAACGTGCACTCGAAGGAACAGATTCGCGCGTCGGTGGATTCGGGTGGGAGATCCTTGTTGCACACTCGCAGTTCGGACGCAACTGCAGCATTGCTTTTCTCCGTGGGGCCAGCGAAGGCTCACACGGAAATGACTCGCGGCCCGGATGGGTTTCGCTCCAGGGGCTGCTTTCAACTAAAGCTCGCAGATTTCAGGGTTCGCCACGAACGGAGTCACTCGGCGCGGCTCAGCCGACGTAGCTCTCGATGACGCGCGGATCGCGCGCGATGACGTCGGCGGTATCTGCGAGCACGACGCGACCGACCTCCATAACGTACGCCCGGTCCACATACTTGAGCGCCTTCTTGGCGTTCTGCTCCACCAGCAGGATACCCCGCCCCTCGGCGTGCAACTGCGCGAGCGCCTCGAACACGGCGTGGACGGCGAGAGGCATGAGCCCCAGTGAGGCCTCGTCCACGAGCAGCAGCTTGGGGCGGCTCACGAGAGCCCGCCCGAGCGCGACCATCTGCTGTTCCCCGCCCGAGAGGGTTCTGGCTGCTTGCCGACGCCGTCCTTCGAGCTGCGGGAACAGCTGGAAGGTCTCTTCCATGCCCGCGTGCACTTGCTCGGGTGACAGCCCGTAAGCACCCACATGCAGGTTCTCCTCCACGGACAGCTCGGGAAACAGGCGGCGCCCTTCCGGCGCGTAGGCGAGACCCAGGCGGTGGCGTTCCCACGAGGGCAGCGGCGAGAGGTCGCGTCCGTCCATACGCACATGACCGCCGTGGCGCAGGAGCCCGAGGATGGCCTTGATGACGCTGCTCTTGCCGGCCCCGTTGGGCCCGATGAGAGACACCCACTCGGCGTCGCCCACGTCGATGGAGAGGTCATCCACGGCGATGGCGTCGCCGTAGCGCACCGACAATTCTCGTACCTCAAGCATCGGCCTCCTCCCCGAGATAGGCCCGGATCACGTTGGGGTCCCGCCGCACGTCCTCGGGCGGGCCGGCGGCGATGAGGACACCCGCCTCCATGACCACCGCCCGATGGCAGGCGCTCATGGCCAGACGGACGTTATGCTCGACGAGGACGACGCCGATCTGGTGCCCGACCCGCTCGATGAGCTCGAGAAGGCGCCGGGCATCCTGGTGAGTCAGTCCAGCCAGGGGCTCGTCCAGCAGCAGTACCTTGGGTTCGAGGGCGAGAGCACGCGCCACCTCGAGGCGCTTCTTCATGCCCAGCGGAAGCCGGCCGGCCGGCGTGTCCTGTTCGCGCCCCAGCCCCACCTGCGCCAGCAGCTCGCGCACCCGCTCCATGCGCTCGGGGCGGTGGTAGCGGCCAAGCGGCAGGAGTCGATTGAGGGGCCGGTGGGCCAGAGGCACCAGCAGGTTATCGGCAACGCTCAGGTGCTCGAGGGGCTGCACGATCTGGAAAGTGCGCGCGAGGCCGAGTCGCGCCCGGCGGTGGGCGGGCAGACGGGTGACGTTGCGCCCATGGAGGTGCACGCTGCCCGCATCGGGCACGAGCGCGCCGGCCATGAGATTGAACAGCGTGGTCTTGCCGGCTCCATTGGGCCCAAAGAGGCCCACCACCTCGCCGTCGGCGACCGCGAGGTCCACGCCCGCCACGGCTTGGAGGCCACCGAACTGCTTCGCAACGCCCAGCGCTTCCAGCACGCTCACCACGCTCTCCCGACGACGCCCTGCGGCCGGTAGCGCATGACCAGGGCCAGCAGCAGTCCGAACAGCACGAGCTGGTAGTTCTGCACGAAGGCGAAGGCCTGCGAGAAGCCCCCGAGCACCAGCGCCCCCAGGAGCGGGCCCCAGAGCGTTCCCATGCCGCCGATCGCGACCATGGCGAGCAGGGTGACCGAGAGCGGAAATCCGAAATCCTCGGGGTGGATGACGCCGATGTAGACGGCGTAGAGGCCGCCGGCCACGCCCGCGATGGCGGTGCCGATGGCGAACGCGGTCATCTTGAAGCGCCGGACGTCGACACCGAGGGCCTGCGCCGCGTCCTCGGACTCCTTCACGGCCATGAGCGCGAGGCCCAGATCGGACCAGCGGATGCGCTCGTGCACTACGATGACGATGACGAACGCGACCAGCACCATGATACCGGTGCCCACCGAGCCGAACGGGCTGGCAATGTTCGAGATCCCGAAGGCCCCGCCGAAATAGGGTAGATACAGCAGCAGCGCGACCACCACGAAGTTGAGCGCGATGGTGGCGATGGCGAGATAGTCCTCGCGCAGGCGCAGGCTGACCGCACCGAGCAGCAGCCCCGCGAGGCCGGCGGCGGCGCCCGCCGCAGCGAGTGCGGCCCAGAAGTCGACCCCGAGGGTCATGAGATAGGCCAGGGTATAGGCGCCGATGCCGAAGAAGGCGGCGTGGCCCAACGAGACCTGCCCCGCCAGTCCGGTGATGAGATTGAGGCTCAGCGCCAGGATGCCGTAGAGCAGGATCAGGGTGGTGAGGGTTACGAAGTACACGTTACCTGGCGAACAGCCCGCGCGGGCGGAAGAGGAGGACCAGGATCAAGGCAACGAAGGCGACCCCCTGCGGCGGAAACAGATTACCCGCGTAGGCTGAGGCGAATGACTCGATGACGCCGAGCAGCAACCCCGCGGTCACCGTGCCCCAGACGTTGCCCAAGCCGCCCAGGACCACGATGGCAAGGGCCTTGTAGGCGGGCACGTTGCCCATGGTCGGATCGATCTGGTTGTAGTACACGCCGACGAGCACCCCCGCGATGCCCGCGAGCGCCGAGGCCAGCGCGAAGGCGAGCGCCGTGTGGCGTGGGATGTTGACGCCCATGGCCCCGGCTACCTCCCAGTCCTGGGCGATGGAGCGCCAGGCGAGACCCAGGGGCGTGCGTGCGGTGACCCAGTACACGACCAGCAAGAGCCCCACGGTGGCGCCGATGACGAAAAGCTGGGGGGCGGTGACGCCCACCGCGCCGAGGTTGAGTACCGGCGTCGGCTCCAGCGCGGGCAGGCTCTTCTGGTAGGGGCCGAAGACGATGCGCAGCAGATCGCCCGTCGCGAGGAAGAGCCCGATGGACCCGATCAACGGGATCAGCGGGTGCTTCCCTACGAGCGGGCGATAGAACCACCATTCCAGAAAGACCCCCAGCGCGGTCGCGCCGAGAGCCCCGAAGAGCAGCGCCAGCACGAGGCTCTGGGTGGCGCTGAAGGCCACCCAGCCGCAGTACGCCCCGGCGGCGTAGACGCCGGCGTGGGCCACGTGCAGCACGCGCAGCAGACCATAGACCAGCGTGAGCCCGAGCGCGGTGAGCGCGTAGATGCCGCCGATGACGAGCCCGTCGAGCGTCAGGTAGCCGAAGGTCGTCCAGCCCATCAGGGCATGAGCACCGCGCGTTCCGTGATCTTCACGTAGCGGTGAAACTCGCCGTCCTTGACCACCTGGACCGTGGCGGTCTTGACGGGATCACCCTCGGCGGTCCAGCGGTACACGCGCCCGACGACCGTCTCCACATCGCTCAGACCCGCCAGCGTCTTGCGCACGGCACCGCCGTCGAGCGAGCCCGCGGTGTTGACCGCCTGGGCCATCACCCTGAGCGCGGCGTAGCCGGACGCCCCCACCATGTCCGCGGGCACTCCGGTCTCCGCCTGGTAGGCCTGGAGGAACTCCGGCACTCCGCCCTCGGTGCTCTCTCGGTCCAGCGTCGTGGTGATCATGACGCCGTTCGCGGCAGGTCCCGCCAGCTCGATGAACTTGGGCGAGTCGTAGCCTTCCTGCCCGACGATCTGGGCCTGGAGGCCCACCGACTGCGCCTGGCGTACGAGATTGGCCGCCTCGGTGTAGTAGCCGCTCGCGTAGAGGACGTCGGGGTTGGCGGCTTTGATGCGTACCAGCGTGGAGGTGAAGTTCTTGTTGCCGAGGGGATAGGTGTCCTCGAAGACGATGTCCAGCCGGCGCTGTTTCGCCTCCTCGCGGAAGCCGTCCTCGAGCGCCTGGCCGAAATCGTTCTTGATGGACAGGATGGCGATGCGCTTGGCCTGGAGCTGCTCCGCCAGCACCGCGCCGGTGCGCCCTTCGATGGTGCCGAGCAGCCCCATGCGGTAGACGTAGGGATGTCCGTGGGTGATGTTGGGCGCCACGGCGTACGCAGCCATCATCGGCACCGCGTTGTCGTTGCATACCGGCGCTGCGGCCAGGGTGGCGCCGCTGTAGGAGCCGCCGATGACCAGGCTCGCCCGGTCCTGCTCGATGAGACGCCGTGCAAAGTTGACGGCCTGCTTCGGATCCGCCTGGTCGTCGTAGACCTTGAGCTCGATGGGCTTGCCGAGCAGCCCACCCTCCTCGTTGATCTTGCGCGCGGCGAGCTCGATGCCGGTGAGGGCGCTCTGACCGTCTGCCGCGGCGAAGCCGGTCAGCGGCGCAAGCACGCCGACCACTACCTTGTCCTGGGCCTGGGCCAGGCCCGCGCACGCGAAAGCGAGCAACAGTGTCCACAGGAATCGTCTCATGTTCGGATCTCCTCCTAGCGAAGCGGCGTTCCCTAGCGCTCCTCGTTGTATCCATTCCCCTGGCGCGGTTCCGGTGTCGAAGCCGATCCGGCGCCGCGGTGGCGGGGGATGGGCCGCACGTAGGATTGTATAGCGCACGCCCGGGCAAGCCTAAATCGGTCCACACGGACGCTGACCGCGCCAAGGACCGAGCCGTTACGCGGGCAGAGCCGGGCTGGTCCGGCCGCATCCTGTCCCGTCAAACCGCGGGTCCGGTCACAGGGGGCGTGTTCAGGCAGGAGCGGCTCCCACCGAGCAATCAAGCGGATAGCCCCTGCGCTCCGGTTGGCTCATCACGTCGTAATCCAGGCTTGGTCGGGGAGTCGCACCCGGGTTGTCGCAAGGCCATGGTCACGCACTGCGCACTTTGGTTACGCAGTGCGCAACCGCCTTCACGCACTCTGGATTTAGCAGATAACTATGCTATAAGAATGGCAATATATGCCGCGCAAGAAGAACCAGCTGACGACGGTCTCGATCACACTCTCCACCACGCAAGCGGTGGTGGACTACCTGCAGGCGCTGGTCGAGTCGGGTTTATACGGCAAGAATCCCGCAGAGGCCGCAGAGAGGTTGACAGCTCGTGGGATAGAGGACCTCATCGAACGCGGCAAGCTGCAACGGCGCGCAACCAAGCGTGATCGGCGCCGTTGAACCATTCTTCGCGAAGGGCGCGGTGGCGGCGCCGCCGCCTCTTGCGCACGGAAGCTCCGACGCGTAACCCAGGTGATCAAGACCATGGCAGCTCAGCCACCCGAGGCTCCGAACCAGGAGCCCGCCCTCGAGCTCAAAGGGACCAATTTCACCCTTCCCGTACTGAAGCTGTGGAATGCGGATCCCCAAGCGGTGTCGCGGGAGCTCGAAGAGAAGATCGCGCAGGCCCCCGCGTTCTTCCGGCACGCACCCGTGGTCATCGACGTGAGTGGGATACGCGGCGACGGAAGCTCGGTCGACTTTGCGTTTCTGGTCGGCATGCTGCGCAGCAGCCGACTGATCCCGGTCGGAATCCGAGGCGGTGATCGCGAACAAAACGAGCTTGCCGCAGCCATGGAGCTCGCGATCATGTCGGAAGGGTCACACAAGCATCAGCCGTCTGAAACGCAGCCAGCTCGGCCGAGTGAAGGGGCAGGCGGTGCAGGCACGCAGCTGATGTCGCAGCCGGTGCGCTCGGGGCAGCGGGTCTATTGGCAGAACGGCGACCTCGTGGTGCTCGGTCAGGTCGGCTACGGTGCGGAGGTTCTGGCGGACGGCAACATCCACGTCTATGGCGCGCTGCGAGGTCGCGCACTCGCCGGCGCCGACGGCGACAGCGATGCGCGCATCTTCTGCCAGGTATTCGATGCAGAGCTGGTTTCCATCGCTGGAAGTTACCGGGTGAGCGAGGACTTCGACGACGACCTGCGGGGCAAGCCCGTCCAGGTGTACCTGGAAGGTCGACGCCTCAAAGTTGAAGCCCTGTGAGACGCCGGGCGCTCCAGGAAACCACCTAAAGCGGAGGAATCATCATTGGCCAAAATAGTCGTAGTCACATCGGGTAAAGGCGGTGTCGGAAAGACCACGACGAGCGCGGCTTTCTCCATGGGTTTGGCGATGGAAGGCCACAGAACCGTCGTAATCGATTTCGACGTGGGCCTGCGCAATCTTGATCTGGTGATGGGATGCGAGCGCAGGGTCGTTTACGACATCGTCAGCGTCATTCATGGAGAGGCAAGTCTCAATCAAGCGCTCGTTCGCGACAAGCGAAATTCGAATCTGCATATCCTGCCCGCCTCTCAGACGAAGGACAAGCACGCACTGACGATGGACGGCGTACAGAGGATACTCGAGGAGTTGCAGGACGAATTCGATTATATCGTCTGCGATTCCCCCGCGGGCATCGAACACGGGGCCACGATGGCAATGTACTTCGCGGACGAAGCCATGGTCGTGACCAATCCGGAGGTGTCGTCGGTCCGGGACTCTGACCGCATCCTGGGAATTATGGCCAGCAAATCGCGCCGTGCGGAGCTCAATCTGGAGCCGGTGCGAGAGCACCTGCTACTTACCCGCTACTGCACCCGGCGGGTGAAGAACGGGGAGATGCTGAGCGTGGGTGACGTGGGCGAGATTCTGGGTATTCCACTCCTTGGCGTGATCCCCGAGTCGCAGGCTGTTCTCCAGGCATCGAATACCGGCAGTCCGGTGATCCTGGACCACAAGAGCGATGCAGGCCGGGCCTATGCGGACGCGGTCGCGCGCTTCCTCGGGCAGGATTTACCGCATCGCTTTCTCGAGGTTCAAAAGCGCGGGTTCCTGGACAGACTCTTTGGGAGTTGATCCATGCGATTAATAGAATACTTCATGGCTTCACGGAAAAAGAGCGCCGGCGTAGCCAGGGAGCGCCTCCAGATACTCGTGGCTCACGAACGGGCGGAGCGGAGCCGACCCTCTTACCTCCCGAGGCTTCAGAACGAAATCCTGGAAGTGATACGAAAGTACATCGAAATCGAACGCAAGGACGTGAGCGTGACCATCGATCGGGAGAGAGACTACGAAGTGCTGGCATTGAGCGTCGTGCTGCCGACGCAAGCTCGTGAGAGACTCGATGGCGTGACCGAAGCAACCCGATGAGCTGCGCAGGATCCTCCGCCCGCGAGGAACAAAAAGGCGGCGCCCGGCGAAACGCGGAGGCTCGCCGGGCTCGGCAAGCGGCGCTGGTCCACAGAAGCTTGATTACTTTTAAGGATGATTTCTTCCCGCTGCGACCATCACCATCCGTTGCATTCCCGCCGCCTCCTTCGTTCGAAGGACAAAAACGCCAAATAGTTGGCAAATGCCGAGCGTGGCGCATAAAGAGCCCGCTCGACAGGGTCGATAGATTCAAATCATTCATGATGATAGGCGAATCGGTACTGGTAGGGGGTAGCATTGGCGCGCAAACGCTCACCGCGTTCTCATCGCCGCCGGCCGCTCATGGAAGAGTTGGAGCCGCGGTTGCTGCTATCCGCAGATCTTTTCCCCTTCGCCGACCTGCCCTTCCTGAGAACGCCGTTCGAGTCCGCCTCGGATACTCCCCACGTGCAGATGTTCGATGCCTCCGGGGAGGCGGCGCTCGAGGGCACTGGACAGTTCCCGCCTGACGTTGCGCACGCACCATCACCCTTCGGCACCGGCGTCGATATCGTCGGTGCCCTGGCGCCCGCCCCTTACGGGTCGTCGGAGCACGACGAACATCCCACCACTGCTGCGAATCAGTCCGAGGAGGATGATTCGGAGCGACATGAGCTGGTCTTCGTCGACCCGAATACTCCTGACTACCAGAAGCTGGTCGCGCATCTGAAGGCCGGTCGCCAGGCCGGCACGCACATCGAAATCGTGGTGCTCGACGCCGACCGTGACGGCATCGAGCAGATCACCGAAGCGTTAGGGAGCTACCAGGGGCTGGACGCTGTCCACGTCGTGTCCCACGGTACCGACGGCCGCTTGGAGCTGGGTGGCGGCGAGCTCGACATCGACAGCGTCGAGACACACAAACGCGCCATCCTGAGCTGGCGTGACGCCTTGAGCGACCGCGCGGACCTTCTGCTGTACGGGTGTGACCTGGCAGGCGGGGCGGAGGGCCGCGCGTTGATCGATGCTCTGGCGAACGTTACCGATGCAGACGTGGCCGCCAGCACCGATGCGACCGGACATGCGCTGCACGGCGGGGACTGGGACCTCGAGTACCGTATCGGCGAGACGGAAACTCCAGTGGCGCTGAGCGCCGGGGCTCGAGACGATTGGCAAGGTATCCTGGCCGCGGAGTCGGTGGGCGACGACTTCGAAAGCGGGGGTTACACGGGTAGCACCGGCACTCAGCCATGGACTGGCGGCTGGACCGAGATCGGCGACGACGGTACATCGGGCGGTGGTCAGATTCAGATCGTCTCCGACGCGGAGGTTCCGTCGGGAACGGGATTGCGCCTCGGTGCCCAGGGCAATCCCCCCGCATTCAACGAGATCCGCCGTGGGGCCGACCTGAGCAACGCGGTGAATGCCAGCCTCACATTCGACTATCGGCGCCACAGTAGTCTCGGCTATTCCGCGGAGAGCCCGGCCAGGCTCGAGGTCTCCAGCGACGGCGGTACGAGCTGGACGGTCCTCCAGAGCTTCACGGACGGGTTCGATCCCACGGTCCAGAACGCGAGTTTCGACATCTCGGCCTACGCCTCGCCTGACACGATGATCCGCTTTCGTCAGGTTTCGTCCTGGGTCGACGGTTTCATCTACTTTGACAACATCAAGATCAGCTACTCGCCGGCCCCCGACTCCCTGTGGGTGACGACGGACGGCGACGTCGTCGGCGGGGGTCAGTCCGGGACCAGCACCTGGCAGAGTGGCGACGCACTGCGTGTGGGTGACCCGAACTTCTCCCTCGGAGCAGGCACCACGGACGGCACCGTCTCCGTGGCGTTCGACATGGAGAACTTCGCGAGCGGCGCGAGCACCACCGCCCTGCATTACGTCTCGAGCGACATTCAGGTGGGCGCATCGGGCTTCCAGCTCCGGGCCGGCGATCTGTTGCTCGCCTCGGGGACCGGTGCCACCTTGTCGAGCGCATCCAGCCCCTCCGGCGCATTCACGAACAACCTGACGGTCACCAGCTCGGACGTCTTTGTTTTCCGACCGGATACCGCCGGAGATTACAGCGCGGGCACCTTCGCCAAGCTCTTGGAAGCGCCCATGAGCACTACCGACATTCGTGGCGTTTCCCTCATCGAACGCAACACGCTGGTCGGTGATACCAACGTGCAAGCGGGTGATTTCTTCCTGCTGACCGGACCGCCCAACCAGAAAGACGTCATCCTCTACGAGACCACCGACGTGGGCGCCGGCAACACCAGCGGCACGGGATGGCTGTTCATCAAAGGGACTGACGTCTCGCTCACGGACCTCACGGGCATCGAGCTGGTCGAGCAGAGCGTCGACGTGGGCGGCAAGACGCTGGATACGGGAACACTGCTGCTCTCGACGGCTGCCGCCAGCTCAGTCGGCGACAACGCTCTGGCCGTGCAGCCACAGGATGTCTTCGCGTTGAACGTCACCTCGACCTCATTCGGATCGCCTTCGTCGGCAGCCACCGCCTCCATGGTGTTCGACGGTAGCGGCGTCGCCTTCGACACCGCCGCGGAGGGTCTCGCCGGCGTGACCCTCGCGCCCACCGATAACACTGCACCTGCCTTGAATCCGGTCTCCCCGAGTCTCACCAGTGTTACCGAAGACGACATCAGCAATGCAGGGGATTTCGTCTTGGACATCGTCGGAGGATCGGTCTCGGATGCCGACGGCGATCCCGCCGGCATGGCGATTACGGGAACCGTGAATGGAAACGGGACGTGGGAGTACTCGACGGACGGCGGGACCACGTGGGCTGCGGTGGGACTGGTGGCGCAAGACGACGCCCTGCTGTTGCGCGAGACGGACAAGGTTCGCTTCGTGCCGGACGGAGAGAACGCCGACAGCGCCTCGATCACTTATCGCGCCTGGGATCAGAGCGCGGGTACCGCCGGAGACCGGGCCGATACCACGACCAACGGTGGCTCCACGTCTTTCTCCACAGCCACGGATACCGCTTCGGTGACTGTCACCGCAGTGAACGATGCGCCGGCGCTCGACAACGCCGGCGCCATGACCCTCACCGACGTCAACGAGGATGACGCCAACCCCGCCGGCGACTCCGTCTCCGCCATCATCGCCAGCGCCGGGGGCGATCGCATCACCGATGTGGATGCCGGCGCCGTGGAGGGCATCGCCGTCATCGGGGTGGACGACACCAACGGCACCTGGCAGTACGACGCGGGCTCGGGCTGGACCGACTTCGGCGCCGTCAGCGACACCTCCGCCGTGCTCCTCGACACCGCCGCGCTCGTGCGCTTCGTGCCCAACGCCGACTATAACGGCCCGGCCGGCAACCTCACCTTCCGCGCCTGGGACCAGACCAGCGGCGCCAGCGGCGACACCGCGGTGGACGTCTCCACCAACGGCGCCGCCACGGCGTTCAGCACCGCCACCGAGACCGCCACCCTCGACGTCATCGTGGTGAACGATGCGCCCACCGCAGCGGATAACACCGTCACCACCGCCGAGGACACCCCTTACGCCTTCGCCGCCGCCGACTTCGGCTTCTCCGACGTCGACGCGGGCGACACGCTCCAGTCGGTCACCATCACCACGCTCCCCGCCGCGGGCTTGCTCGAGCTCTCCGGGGTCGCGGTCACCGCCGGGCAGGTGATCGCCGTCGCCGACATCACCGCGGGCAACCTCACCTTCACCCCGGTCCCCGACGCCAACGGCGCGGGCTACGCGAGCTTCGACTTCACCGTGAGCGATGGCACCGCCAGCTCCTCGCCCGCCAACACCCTCACGGTCGATGTCACCGCCGTGAACGATGCACCGGTCAACAACACCCCCGGCGCACAAAGCACCGATAAGGACACGCCACTGGTCTTCTCTGCTGCCGGCGGCAATGCGATCTCGGTGAGCGACGTCGACGTCGGGGGCAGCTCCGTAGAGGTCACGCTGACTGCGACGGATGGCACGCTCACGCTGGCGGGGACCGCAGGGCTTACTTTCTCCGCCGGCACCGGTAACGGAGATGTCACCATGACCTTCACCGGCGCGGTTGCGGATGTCAACGCCGCGCTCGAGGGTCTGGTATTCGAACCGATATTGGGCTTCACCGGGACGGCCACCCTCACCATCGCCACCGATGACCAGGGCAACGTCGGCGCGGGCGGCGCGCTTACCGACACCGACAGCGTCGCTATCACCGTCGATTCCGTCAACGACCCACCGGTCATCACCTCGAACGCAACGCCCGCAGTGCCTGAGAACACAACGACCGTGATCACCGTGACGAGCACGGACATCGACGGCGGGACCCCCGTCTACTCCATCACCGGCGGTATCGATGCGACCCGGTTCTCCATCGACGGCGCCACCGGCGAGCTGCGCTTCAACACCGCGCCGAACTTCGAGGCCCCCGTGGATGCGGATACCGATAACGTCTACCAGGTCCAGGTCACGGTGGACGACGGCAACGGCGGCACCGACGTACAGGATCTCAGCGTCACGGTCACGCCCGTCAACGAGGCGCCGATTCTCGACCAGAATGCAGGCCTCACGCTGAGCGAGGGCGGCAACGCCGTCATGGCGGACTCCGCGCTGCACGCGACGGACGAGGACAACACGCCGAATGAGATCACCTTCCAGGTGACGGCGGGTCCCAGCTATGGCCGCCTCGAGCTGACCACGGCGCCCGGCACGGCGATCACCTCCTTCACCCAGGAGGACATCGACACCAACCGGGTCGTCTACGTTCACGATGACTCCAACACCACCGCGGACAGCTTCACTTTCACGTTCGGGGACGGGGCGTCCGGCCCGCAAGGCCCGGCAACGTTCACCATCACCGTGATCCCGGTGGATGACGATGCGCCGTCTCTGGCGGTCAACACCGGCAGCACGACCTCCGGGGGCACCGCCGACACCATCACCTCGACGGAGCTCCGCTACGACGACGCGCAGCTTCCGGCCAACGTCACCTACACGATCACGGGTGGGCTCGCAGACGGACATCTGGAGCTCGCGTCGGCTCCCGGTGTGTCGCTCACGAGCTTCTCGCAGGCGGACATCGACGCCGGCGAGGTCGTGTACGTGCGCGACAACCCCGACAGCACGTCGGACGGCTTCGATTTCAGTGTCGATGACGGTCAGGGCAACGTGCTCACCGGACAGAGTTTCGCCGTCACCGTGTCCTCAACGAGCGACGCTTCCTCCGATGACACCGGCATCGGACCGCTGGTGATACCCGACGCCGGTGCGACGGACGAATCGCCGCCCGAGGTGAACGAGCCGGAGCCCTCGAATACAGGGGGCGGCGACGGGGATGCCGACGGCGGGGACGCGGACGCCGGCGCCGACGGTAGCGGATCCTCCAGCCCGCAGGGGGCGCCCCAGCCTTCGTCGGGCGGCGGCCTGCCTCCGGCGGCGGGGGATGTGGGCACCGCCGGATCCGGGGGCGCCGGATCCGTGCATCGCTCCCACCAGCGGGTCGCCGAGCGCATTCTGGCCGCGTACCACGGGTCCGCGGCTGATCTCGAGGTGCCCGGCCTCGCAGAGGCGCTGGCGGCGAGCAGGGGAGTCGCGTCGCTGCCCGCTCAGAAGGATTTCACGGACAGTCTGGACCGCGTACGCGAGTATGTGAGGCACACCGCGCGCGTGGAGACCACGGTCGTCGGCTCCACGGTGGCGGTGGCCACCGGCCTCTCGGTCGGTTACGTGCTTTGGCTCGTGAGAGGGGGGCTGCTCTTCGCCAGCCTGCTGTCGTCCATGCCGGCGTGGCGGGTGATCGACCCGCTGCCGGTGCTCACGCGGTTCCGCGGGCGCGCCGAGGGGGACGATGATGAATCGCTCGACTCCCTGGTGAGCCGGCGTTCGCATTCGCCGCCGCCGAAGGAGCCCCTCGAGGACCGGGACGAACCTGGGGGCGAGACGCCCGAGACCGGTGGTGCCGCCATTGACTCGGCGTAACGCGTGCGCAGTGATGTGAAGCGCCTCCGAGCAGCAGGCCCGATCACCATGCGCCCGCTATCCGCCAAGACCCATATCGCCCTCGGGCAGACGTCGTTGCTCATCACGCTGCTGCTGGTGGCCGTTTTCCTCGGGCTCGTCCCCGACCGGCTGGGCGCGCTCCGGGAAGGGCGGGCGGCGCTCGCCGAGGCCATCGCCGTGGACGCGTCCGCTCTCATCACCCAGCGCGACATCCAGAGACTCCAGGCGACGCTCGAGCTCGTGGTCGAACGCAATGCGGGCATCGTCTCAGCGGCGGTGCGCAGAGCGGACGGTCAGGCCGTCGTGACCATCGGGGATCACACGTGGGAGGCAGTCTCCGGCGATTACTCCACGGACACCCAGCTCGAAGTGCCCATCTGGTCCGGAAACCGGAAGTGGGGTCAGGTCGAGCTGCGGTACACGCCGTTGGTGGCGTCGGGGTGGCCGGCCGTGCTCGGGCATCCTCTCATGAAGCTGATTGGCTTTCTGGCCCTGACCGCATTCGTGGCCTTCTACTACTACCTGGGACGCGTGCTCAAACATCTCGATCCGTCCCAGGCGGTGCCCGCCCACGTGCGCTCGGCGTTGGACACCCTCGCCGAGGGTCTCATGGTCATCGACCTCAAAGAGAACATCGTTCTTGCGAACCAGGCATTCGCCTCCATCGTCGGTCGTACGCCGGATGAGCTTCTCGCCCAGGGCGCCTGCGGATTCGAATGGACGACCGCGGACGGATCGCCCGTCGCGGACGCGGAGCTTCCCTGGCGCAGGGCGCTCCTGGAGGGCTCTCCGCAGAGGAACGAGATCGTCCATCTGCACGACAGCGAGTCGAAGCTGCGCACGTTCATCGTGAACTCGTCACCCGTGCTCGGTAGCGGCGAGACGCACGGCGGCGTGCTCATCAGCCTGGACGACGTCACCCAGCTCGAGGAGAACAAGGCGGAGCTCCGCCAGGCAAAGGACGACGCCGAGGCCGCGAACCGCGCCAAGAGCGAGTTCCTGGCCAACATGAGCCACGAGATCCGCACGCCGATGAACGCCATCCTCGGCTTCACCGACGTCCTGCGTCGAGGCTACGACAAGAGCGAGGCCGATCGCCGCAAGCACCTGGATACCATTCGCTCCAGCGGAGAGCATCTGTTGCAGCTCATCAACGACGTGCTGGATCTCTCCAAGGTCGAGTCGGGACGTTTGGAAGTGGAGCGCATGCAGTGCGCGCCCCACATTCTCGTCCACGAGGTCGTCAACGTGCTGGCGGTGAAGGCGCAGGAGAAGGGGATCGCGCTCGAGCTCGACGCGGACGGCCCGGTGCCCGAGACCGTGACATCGGATCCCACGCGGCTGCGCCAGATCGTGACCAACCTGATCTCCAACGCCATCAAGTTCACCGACGAAGACGGGGTCAAAGTCGTCATGCGTCTGACGTCCGCTTCGGGCGAGCCCCGCTTCACGGTGGATGTCATCGACAACGGCATCGGTATCGCCGCGGACAAGCTCGAGTCCATCTTCGATCCCTTCGTTCAGGCCGACAGCTCCGTCACTCGCCGTTTCGGAGGCACGGGCCTCGGCCTGGCCATCAGCCGGCGCTTCGCGCGGCAGATGGGCGGCGACATCGTAGTCGAGAGCGAGGTGGGCAAGGGCAGCGTTTTCAGCGTCAGCATCGACCCCGGATCGCTCGATGACGTCGGGATGCTCGAGCCGCAGGAAGCTCTCACTGCGGGTGCGCAAGCGACCGACCGGGAGGAGCTGGCCTGGGAATTCCCGGGCTCGCGGGTGCTCGTCGTGGACGATGGCGAGGAGAACCGCGAGCTCGTGAAGCTGGTTCTCGAGGAAGCGGGCCTCACGGTGGAGGGCGCCGAGAACGGCCAGGTGGGCGCAGAGCGGGCACAGCGCGAGCAGTTCGACGTGGTCCTGATGGACATGCAGATGCCGGTCATGGACGGATATGCGGCCACGTCCCTGCTGCGCCGGGCGGGTCTGAAGATCCCCATCATCGCGCTGACCGCCAATGCCATGAAGGGATTCGAGGAAAAATGTCTCGCTGCGGGGTGCAGCGGATATCTGACCAAGCCCATCGACATCGATCTCCTGCTCGCCACTCTGGCGGAGCTGTTGGGTGGCCGTCAGGTGAAGTCAGAGGAACGGGTGCCCCGGACCGGCCCAGCGCCCGAGGACCGCCCGTGCGATGCGCCGGCCCCGGTGGTTTCGCGCCTGGCCGGTGGCGGCCCGCGAATCCAGGCCACCATCGCCAAGTTCGTCCAGCGCCTCGAGGAGAAGCTCGCCGAGATGGACGCGAGCTGGGAGCGGCGGGACTTCGACGAGCTCGCCGCGCTGGCTCACTGGCTGAAGGGATCCGGCGGAACCGTCGGCTTCGATGTCTTCACCGAGCCCGCCAAAATCCTCGAGGGCCTGGCCAAGGCGAGACGCGAGGAGGGGACGGAGGCCGCGCTCCAGGAGCTGCACGCGTTGGCCCGGCGCATCGACGCGCCGACCCCCGACGAGCAGGCGATGCCGCCGCGACGAGCCGCATCGTAGAACCCTTCCCATGCCCTCGGAGCTTAAGAAAACACGCCGTTGCGCCGACAGTCGGTTACGTAGCCGCGTGTCCCTGGATGCCCTATGAGCACAGACGCCGCCCGCATACCCGCCACGGAGGTCGATGCCCCAGGGGATGAACAGACGGGTGAATTGAGTCGCCAGTTTCAAGCGATGAAGTGGGCGACGATCATGATCGTGGACGACGAGCCCACCATGATCGAGATCCTGCAGACGTTCCTCGAAGAGGCGGGCTACGAGAACTTCGTGACCACCACGGAATCGGGGCCGGCCCTGAGCCTCTTGCCGAAGACCATGCCCGATGTAGTCCTTCTGGACGTCATGATGCCGGGCATCACGGGGCTGGAGATCCTCAGCTGGATCCGCTCGCACGAGGCGTTGAAGCACACGCCGGTGATCATCCTCACGTCCGCCACCGATCCGGAGACCAAGCTGAAGGCGCTGGAGCTGGGCGCTACTGATTTCCTCGCTAAACCGGTGGACGCGAGCGAGCTGGCCCTTCGCTTGCGGAACACGCTCGCCGCGAAGGCGCACCAGGATCGACTGGTCAATTACGACGGCGTGACCGGTCTGCCCAATCGGCGCCTGTTCATGAAACGGTTCGCGCAAGACATCCAGGACTCGCAGGGTCAATCGACTCAATGTGCGTTGCTGCGCGTCAATCTGGATCGCTTCAAACAGATCAACGACACGCTGGGGCACAGATTCGGGGATGCGTTGCTGAGAGCGGTGGCACACCTCTTGGAAGAGTGTTTTCGCGAGAGCGACATGGCAAGCCTGGCGGGCATGGAAGAGGGCGAGGGCCAGCCCGTGTCGCGAGTCGGTGGGGACGAATTCGCCGTGGTGCTGCCCAAAATCGCGCGCCTGGAGGACGCTACCGTCGTGGTCCGGCGGTTGGTTTCCGTGCTCGGAAAGCCGTTACACCTGCAGGGCCGTGAGCTTTCCGTCACGGCGAGCATCGGAACGGCCGTGTATCCGGCCGATGGCGAGAACGCGGACGTGCTCTTCAAGCATGCGGGCGTGGCGATGTCCCAGGCAAAGCAGCGCGGTGGCAATACCTACCAGTACTACTCGAAGGAGTTCAATGCGAGAGCCGTCCAGCGGCTGAAGCTGGAGAATCGGCTGCGAAGGGCCATCGACGGACACGAGCTGGCACTTCGCTTCCAGCCCAAGCTCGATGTGAAGACCGGTCGTGTCACCGGTGGCGAGGCGTTGCTGCGCTGGAAGCACCCGAAGCTGGGAATGATTCTACCGGGCAAGTTCATTCCCATCGCCGAGGAGTCGGGCCTGATCGTGCCGTTCGACGAGTGGGTGCTCTATTCGGCGTGTGCCGTAAGCCAGCGATGGCAGGCGTTACAGAAGGGCTCGGCACGCATCTCGGTGAACGTCTCCGCTCAGCACTTTCGCAATGCAGATCGACTTCTGCTGACGATAAGACACGCGTTGGAGAGCAACGGTCTGGACGGAGAATGCCTTTGTCTGGAGCTCACCGAGAGCGTGGTCATGGAGGATCCCGAGGACAACGTAAGAACGCTGGGCGAAATCAAAAGGATGGGCGTCAAGATTTCTATAGACGACTTCGGCACGGGCTATTCCTCTTTGAGCTACTTGCGCCGCTTCCCGCTGGACGAGTTGAAGGTCGATCGGAGCTTTCTCCATGAAATTCCGAACAACGTGGACGACGCCGCCATCGTGGACGCCATCATCGCAATGGCCCACAGTCTCGGGCTGTGCGTCGTCGCGGAGGGGGTGGAGACCGAGGAGCAGCTCGAGTTTCTCAGGGAACGGGGCTGTGACGAATTTCAGGGCTTTCTGGTGAGCGAGCCGGTGCCGGCCCGGGACTTTCTGGCCCTGGTCTCCAAGGGAGAATAGCTGCCTCCAGGAGCCGTCGCTGGCGGCGAACGCGTTGCGCTGGCTCGGTTCGCGAACAAGTTCGCTCCTACGGTGCCGGTCGAATCTTCGAAAGCGCTCCCGGGAGCGGACGCTCTGTGGGATCAGGAAGGGGTCGATTGGAGGCGTGCGCGCTGCCCTGCAGCCGGCCAAACGCCGCAGTTGGTCAGTGACAGACGGGGAGGACGGGTGGAGAAAACGAAGGGGGCCGCTTTCTCGAGTGCACTCAACCCCAGTATCAGGCGGGTTCGTCGCGGAAGCACCGCGGCTTCAACGTCGCGCAACACGCACTGATTGCCCAGAACCAGACGCCTCAGGCGATAGACCGGCAGCGTCTTGCGGCTCCCGTCTGCCAGGACACCGGTCAGCTTCTTGACGTAGACCGCTTCTCCAGCCTCGAGCAGCACGGCCAGCGTCTCCTCGTTGATGGTCGTATAGCCGGCTCCGGTATCGACCATCAGCTCGACGTCGCCGTAGCCGCCGATGGCGCCCTGCACGTAATAGGTGGCGGTCTCCTTCTGGACCATCGGGATGGTGGTGAGCGACTCCGCCCCACGCCCCGTGGCGGAGAGGAGTGAGAGCGCGGCTGCGAGGCCGACGATGATCACTGTCCTTCGTTGCATCATGCGCGCGGCCATGTGGAACGCGTCTGCTCACCTTTGGACGAGGGCGGCGTGGTATCAGCGGTATCGGCTCGCCCGGCAGGGCCCTTTAGTGAAAGCAGGACGGGACAGCCACGAAATTCCCGTTTTGGCGTATGCTGCCGCCCCTCGTTAGATCGGAGTGCCGCCATGTCTCCACTCGCACAAGCCGCCATGTTTCTCGGGTCCGCGGTGGTGGCGGTCCCGGTGTTCCGTTGGCTCGGGCTCGGCGCGGTTCTGGGCTACCTTGCAGCCGGAGTGGCGATCGGGCCGTGGGGGTTGGGCCTGGTGCGCGACGTCGAGAGCATCCTGCATCTCGGTGAGCTCGGTGTCGTTCTGCTGCTCTTCGTCATCGGGCTCGAGCTCCAGCCCCGTAGACTCTGGTCGTGAGCACCTTCAAAGCCCACGACCAGCAGCGCCTGATCGCGCACCACGCGCTGCATAAGGATGAAGAGAAGATGATCTATCTGGCGAAGCGAGCGGCGGAGGAGCTCGAAAGAGCTCTTCGCCGATGATGCACGGCAAGCCGAGACAAACGAGCGATCGAAGGAATGAGGGGAGCATAGAGGATTTTCCCTCGTCGGCGATATCGCTTTGTCTCGCGCCTATTGGGGCGCCAGGGGCGGAAGCGGTCCTCGGTGCAGGTGCCCGCTTCGGATGCTGCAACCGACCTCTCCCAGGGCTTCGACAGCAAAGCGTTTTCCCGATAATCGATGGGCACGGCAATGAGGGACGGACCGCGATGTTCCAATGCGTTGCGTATAGCGGCGGAAAGATCCCGGGAACGCTCGACGTATTGTCCTTGCCAGCCGAAACAACGGGCCAGGCCCGGCCAGTCCGGGTTGCCGAGGGCGGGATCGGTAGGCTTGCCGAATTCGCCCTCCGGTTTCCCACGAGATGAGCCCGTAGCCTCCTCTGTGTCCTCTGCGGTTCATTTTTTCGAAAGCCCGCGCCGCGCATGCAGAACACGTTGCGCCACGGTCAGCCAGCTCAGGACGAGCAGCACCCAGACCGCGAGGGGCAGCAGGTTCACGCACAATCCGACGCCGATGATGAGCACTCGCTCGGCGCGTGTCAGAATTCCCACCTTGCACTCAGCCCCCAACGCCTCGGCGCGGGCCCGCGTATAGCTCACGAGCACGGAGCCGAGCAGAGCCAGAACCACCAGCGCGGCGTACGCGGGCTGTGCGTGCGCAGCGAAGTGATAAGCGATGGCTGCGAGCACGACGCCCTCGGAGGCCCGATCCAGGGTCGAGTCGAGGAAAGCCCCGAAAGACGTGACCATGCGCCCCGCGCGCGCCAGGGCCCCGTCGAGCAGATCGAACCCCCCCGCCACCAGCCACACGACGCCGGCCGCGAGCAGACGTCCGTCGAGGATGAGCCCCGCCGCGACCACATTGAGCAGCGTTCCGGCCACCGTGACCTGATTGGGCTCCACTGCGAGGCGCGTGAGCCCCCGTGCCAGCGGGTCGAGCACCTGGTTTATGCGCCGGTGTAGGTCTCCGCGAATCCTCTGGGCAAGCGTGTTCATCTGCACATTCATTCAGTCCTCGAAGGCGTCGCGCCAGCAGGCCAGGGATTCGGAATCCCCGTCGACATGGCGTAGCTGTCGCAGCGCGATGCGCAGCCCGAGCAGCTCTGTCCTCGTCTGCGGGCGATCCCGGTGGTGCGGGGCCCGGCCGGCCCGCACCGCGCGCATCACCCGGGTCTTGGCGTGTCGATAGTGCGGGTCGCCCCAGCGCTCGAGCAGCTTCTGAAAGCTCTGATAGGTGCCGGCATCGAGGCACACTCGGCCCTTGCTGCGGCGAAAAGGCCCGGGTGGGTGCAGATGCAGACAGGGAACGCGTCGCACCGGCACCGGAATTTCTGGCGGGTGCGTGCGTCCCGACGCAAGCAGCTCGGGCAGCACGTGCGTATGTGGGCCCTCGGGGCTGGAGGCGTCCACGGCGGGGATGGGCTGGTAGATCTCGATTCGTCCCAGCGCCGAGACGAAAACTCGATCGGGGCTGCTCGCCTTGATGGCCTCCATGGCCGTATCGGGGGGCTCGAGCAGCGGACGTCCGAGATAAGGTTCTAAAGCGGCGACGAGATCCGCGTCCGGTGTGCGGATACACGCGTCGACGTTGGGCGCCCCCAGACCGAGATCGAACAGTCGCGCGTCGCGCCCGCGCTCGGAGACGGGCTCTGAATCCGGGCCGATGTCGGTGAAGGCGCGGCGTACCGCTCGCCGGGCGGCGTCTTGTGGCAGGCAGAACACCACGCCGTGCTGCCAGCGGTCCCCGTGCGACAGCGGCATCTCGTAGGCCAGCGGGTAGGTGGCCGGTTGCGGTGAGATGCGTAGTGCACCGCGGTCGGTCGAGATGCTGAGTGCGTCCACGTTCACACGCGCGGGCTCCGATTCGGTGCGCTGAAACTCGGCCAGAGCGCCGAGGGAGCCGATGCTCCAGCCGCTCCGTGGATCCGCCAAGTGGTGCCGAAGCAGCGCGCGGACTTCGTTCGTATCGGTCATCGCTTGGGGCTCATCAGGTGCTCGTCGGGCGCAGTCGTCTCCCTCCCCGCAGCTCGCCGCGGCGCCGCTCCCTTCGAGATCATGCGTTCTCGTCTGGATGTTTTCCGGGCGGCGAGCGTTGCATGCGCTTTTCCTGCGCCGCAATCAAGATGGCGGCTCTCGGGTCGGTATTGCTGATTCAGCCCTGGCCAAGCTTGTTTCTCAGCCTTCGATGAGGCGCACGTTGCGGGTCAGCCGTTCGAAATCGTAGATCTTGTCCGGCGCCCGCAGCCTGGCGGCCACGTTCCACGCGAGTGCAATCGCGCTCGAGACGAGCAGCGCCGAGCCGAAGCTGGCGAGAAACTGGAAGTCGGGATGAACGGCAAGCCAATCGGGTCGGAACCAGGGTTGGAAATCCGGTTTTGGGAAGAACATCGCGCCAACCAACAGACCCCCAACGGCGCTCGCCAGGGCTCCGGTCCCCGTGAAGCGCCTCGCGTAGAGACCGTAGAAGACAGGCACCACGGCTGCCGCACAGACCAGATCGGCGATGAGGAAGAGATAGAGCACGCTCTGGCCGAGAGCGGCGATGAACACGGCTGGGATGGCAGTGATGATGGTAAGCACCCGTGAAGAACGCAGGAGGCCGCCGACCCGTGTATTCGGACGGAAGCGTGCCAGATCCGTGGTAACGGTGCTGGCGATACCGTTCAACGCCGTATCCATGCTGCTCATTACCAGAGCCAGCGCCAGGATCAACAACACCAAAAGCGCCCAGGTCGGCAGGGACTCCACCGCCAGGACGAAGAGCGCGACCGACGCCTGTTCCGGGGGCACCTCCTGCCCGACCGCCATCAGACCGAAGAGGCCGGCGAGCAGCACGATGGGTATCACCACGAGCCCGCTCGCGTAAAAGGACTTTCGTATCGCCGTAGCGTCCCGGCACGCGTATATCCGTTGCCAGAAACCTTGGTGAAACAGATTGGCCGCGAGGATAGCGATCACCAGCGTGAATCCGAAGGCCGCGCCCGCGCGATGATTCAAGCTGAGCAGCTGAGGAGCGCCGCCGGCGACGGGGCCGAAGGCGCCCTTGAGCCCTCCGAGCTCCCCCAGCACTACGAAGAAGGTCACCAGCAGAAGCGGGATTATGAGCGTGAACTGAATGCCGTCCGTGAACATCGAGGCACGCAAGCCACCGTAGCACGTATATGCGAGAGTTCCCGCTGCCACGATCAAGGCCGTCCATACCAGGGGGATGTCGGCGACGAGTTGCAGGGTTCGCGAAATCGCCGTGAGCTCGGCTGACAGGAAGACGAACATGTAGAAGAGCATGAGGAGCAGTGTGAGCACGTACATGGGCGGGCCGTACCGATGCCATGCGTACTCCGTGAGGCTGTGGCCCTGCGGCATCAGTGCGCGCATCCGCGGGCCGATGACGGCCAGCGCGAGGAGGGGTGCAGCTTGACCCAGGGCGTAGCCGATGACGCCGGCAATGCCCGCCCATGTGGCCGCCTCCGCGGGACTGAACAGGATCCAGGCTCCGATCACCGATGCCGTTACGGTCGCGAGCGACGCGCCGGCGCCCAGGCTCTTGCGGCTGACGATGTACTCTTCGACGCTCAAGCGCAGGTTGCGCATGTGCCAGATACCCAGCATGGCGAAGATCAGGGCCGTGGCGAGCGTGGTTCCGATAGCGAGTGCTGAGGTCATGTGCGCTCAAGGTCCTTTCTGCAAATATGCACCTTCACCCCCAACATCCGATGGCGCTACTCGTAGCGTATTCTCTTGATTTCATAGGTGCGCGTCCCCCCGGGGGCCTGTACTGCCACTTCGTCCCCCTCCTCGGCCCCGATGAGGGCGCGGGCCAGGGGTGAGTTGATGGATACCAGGCCTTCGTTGATGTCGGCTTCGTCTTCACCGACGATTTGATAGCTGACCTCTTTGCCCGTCTGGGGCTCGTAGAGCTCGACCGTCGCGCCGAAGACGACTCTGCCTCCGGCATCGATCCGGCTGGGATCGATGATCTGGGCGTTCGCGACCTTTTCCTCCAGTGCCCTGATGCGTCGCTCGATGAACTCCTGCTGCTGTTTCACGTTGGCGTAATCGGGGTTCTCCTGTACGTCGCCGTGTCCACGGGCCTCCGCCAGCGCCTCGATGGCCCTGGGGCGTTCGACCTTCTTGAGCCGATTCAGCTCTTCACGCAGCTTTCGGGCGCCTGCTACGGTCAGCGGAATTCTCGTCATGCCTCAGCTCCGTCCGGTTCTGCCGGCGTCTGCAGAAAAAGGCGATTCCACAATCCCATCAGCGCCGCCGTCGCCTGTCGACGAGCGGACCCCCTCCCACGCGATAGGCTGGAAGGAGTTCGACGGGCTGTCGGAAAGACGGGTCAGCGTCGGCCGTGGATACGCTGTCCCTGTGGTGTGATTGCGCGCTCCTGCTAACCGTGACTTCAGGACAATTGCCCTGAAAAGTCAAGCCCCGCTCCGGCAAGACGGGGGCCGTCCGGGGCCCGCCGGGTCGGCGCGCCCGGGCGAATGTGCGCACCGCAACATTCAATACCCGGCCCGTATCACGTATACAGCCTCCGGAGAGCCTTCTATTATTGCCTGTTGTCGGCCACGATTGGAGAGAAAGACGGCAGTCCGATCCACGACCATAGTGATGGCTCTCGCTGTGGTTCTGGCCGCGGGGTGTGCGCGCAAGGAACACGCGGCGAGCGTCATCGGCGGGACACTGGGCGGCGTTCTCGGCGCGCAGATCGGGACCGGAGCGGGCCGGGTGGCGGCGGCCACCGCGGGCGCTCTGGGCGGCTCGTATCTCGGCGGTGAGATAGGCCGCACGATGGACGAAGCGGACAGACGGCGGGTGGACGAGACTCTGGAGCGCAGCCCCACGGGGCGGCCCGTCGCATGGAAAAACCCCGACACCGGCGTCGCCTACGAGGTAACCCCTACGCGCACCTATGATTCGAAGGGTATGCCGTGTCGTGAGTACACCACCGAGGCGTGGATCGCGGGCGAGCGGGAGGTGGTTACCGGTACGGCGTGTCGGCAGCCCGATGGCACCTGGGAGGCGATCTGAGCGGCTGTATCGTGGTCAATTCTGCCTGTATCACCGCATGAATGCGCTGCGGCGCTGGCATTTTGGGCGTCGCGCTATTATGATTGCCGCGGCGTTGCGGTTGCTGCCGCAATATGGACCGCGACATACGTAGGACGAACGACCGAACCGCATCGACGTTAAGGGAGGGCATTTATGCCGAAGACGAAGTCGGGAAGCAGAGGACAGAAAGCTTCTCCGATAAGAGAGCCGCTGACCAAGTCCCAGCTGCTGTCCACGATCGCGGATAATACCGGCCTGGCGAAGAAGGATGTAGCAGCCGTATTCGATGAACTCGGTGACGTCATTCACCGGCACCTGAAGAAGAGGGGAGCCGGTCAGTGCACGATTCCGGGGTTGATGAAGATAAAGACGACCAGGAAACCCGCGACCAAAGCGAGAAAGGGCATCAACCCTTTCACCGGGGAAGAGACGATCTTCAAGGCGAAGCCAGCGCGTACGGTAGTCAAAGTGCAGCCTCTGAAGGGGCTGAAGGAGATGGCGCAGTAGCAAAGGGACGCCGCCGATGCGCGAACACGAAAGCCCTGCCCCGCGAGCGTGTGGCGGGGCTTTTTTTGATTCTTCGCGGAGATCGGGAAAAAGAGCGGACAAGGGATTCGGGTCCCGGGAATGTGACGGACAGGGCGGGCTGAGCGCAGCGAAGCCCACCGTATTCGCCGGGTTTTGTTCCGAGTTCCGCGGAACTCAGTCCACGCTGCGCGCGCTACCCACGAAGAGGCGCGTGTCCCAACCCCGTAGATGCGGGCAGATCCGCGTCCGCAGCCGCGGGCTGGTGAGAAATGCGGGCTAGATATTCCGCAACAGCTCGTTCAGCCCCACCTTGCTCAGGGTCTTCTGATCGACCTTCTTGACGATGACCGCGCAGTATAGGCTGTAGCGTCCGTCCTCAGAGGGCAGATTCCCCGGCACGACAACGGAGCCCGCCGGCACCCGGCCGAACTGGATCTCGCCACTCTCGCGGTCGTAGATGCGGGTGCTCTGACCGATGTATACACCCATGGAGATCACCGAGCCCGCTTCGACGATGACGCCTTCGACGATCTCGGAGCGCGCTCCGACGAAGCAGTCATCCTCGATAATCGTCGGGGCTGCCTGGATGGGCTCGAGCACGCCTCCGATACCTGCGCCGCCCGAGAGGTGAACGTTGTTGCCGATCTGGGCGCACGAGCCGACTGTGGCCCACGTATCCACCATCGTGCCGCTACCCACGTAGGCCCCGATGTTCACGTAGGAGGGCATGAGCACCACGTCGGGAGCCACATAGGCGCCCCGGCGCACGGTGGCCGGCGGCACGACGCGTACGCCGCTGCGCCGGAAAGCCTCCGCATCCAGGTCCACGAACTTGGAGGGAACCTTGTCGAAGTAGTTCGTGAACCCCCCGGGCATCACGTAACTGTCACTGATGCGGAAGGACAGCAAGACCGCTTTCTTCACCCATTCATTGACGCGCCACGCGCCGTTCGCCTTGTCGGCCACGCGGACCTCACCGGTATCGAGCAGCTCGATGACGCGGCCCACGGCGTCTCGCGTGCCGGGGTCGACGGCTCGGGGTGTCAATTCGCGCCGCCTCTCGAAGGCGTCATCGATTCGTCGTTGCAGCTCGGTATGCATCTCTCAAAATCCCCCCTGCCTGCGAATTCTCATGGGTAATCAGCATCCAAAGTGCCCAAGAGATCGCGGATGCGTTCGGCGGCCTCGACGCACTCGTCCAGCGGCGGGACCAGAGCAATCCGTACGCGGCCGCTGCCGGGATTGACGCCGTTCACGACTCTGGACAGAAAGCTGCCCGGCAACACGGCGACGTTCTGGCGGGCGAACAGAAGCCGGGCGAATTCGACATCGCTGATGGGGGTCTCCGGCCAAAGGTAAAAGCCGCCCCTCGGGCGTTCGACGCGCATGACCTCCGCGAGGATGGGGAGTACGGCATCGAACTTGCGGCGGTAGAGACTGCGATTGTCACGGACGTGCGCCTCGTCCCGCCACGCCGCGATGCTGGCCGCTTGAGCGTAGAGCGGCATGGCGCACCCGTGATAGGTCCGATAGCGATGAAACGTGGCCAACAGGTCCGCGTCGCCGGCGACGAATCCGGAGCGCAGCCCGGGCACGCTGGAGCGCTTGGAGAGGCTGTGAAACACCACGCAGCGCCGGTAGTCGTGGCGTCCGGCCGTGGCCGCCGCCTGCAACAAGCCGACCGGCGGCCGATCTTCGTCGAGATAGATCTCGGAGTAGCACTCGTCGGCCGCGATCACGAAGCCGAACTCGTCGGCCATGCTCAGCAGCCACTGTAGCTCAGCCGGCTCGATCACGGCGCCGGTCGGGTTGGCCGGGGAGCACAGATATAGCAGCTGGCAGCGTCGCCAAACCGAAGCGGGGACCGACTCGAAATCCGGCAGGCCGGTCCGTGCGACACAGGGCAGATACCACGGCGTGGCCCCCGAGAGAATCGCCGCACCCTCGTAAATCTGATAGAAGGGATTGGGCATCAGCACGAGCGGCCCGCTCTCACCACCGACGACGCACTGCGCGAAGGCGAAGAGACCCTCGCGCGTGCCGCTGACGGGCAGGACGTGGCGTTCGGGGTCCAAGGACTCCGGCGCGAGGCCGAAGCGTTGGCACAGCCATTCGGCGACGGCTTCACGCAGCTCGCGCGTGCCCGCCGTGGTCGGGTAGCTCGAGAGTCCGTCCAGACACCCGACGAGGGTGTCTCGAATGAGATCCGGAGTCGGATGCTTCGGCTCGCCGATTGAGAGCGCGATGTGCGTCTTGCCGGCGGGCGGGGTCACCCCGCTCTTGAGTCGAGCCAGGCGCTCGAACGGGTAGGCGTGCAGCGATTCGAGCCGTGGGTTCATGGATCCTCGGCTGCGGTGGCTGCGTGGTGGCGGGCGAGAGCCCAGGACACGTGCTCGCGAACCAGCTCCGAGGGATGATTCTCGCGGCGGCGCAGCGCCGCCTCCACCTCCTCGGCGGCGGGTGCGTTGCCGAGGGCGACGGCGATGTTCCTGAGCCAGCACGCGTAGCCGATGCGACGGATCGCGCTGCCCTCGGTGCGGCGGCGGAAATCCTCCTCGCTCCAGTCGAAGAGTGCGACGAGCGCCGGCGCATCGAGATCGTGCCTGGGGAGGAAATCGGTCTCGGGAGTGGCCGCCGCGTACCGGTTCCAGGGGCACACGAGCTGGCAGTCGTCGCAGCCGAAGATGCGGTTGCCGATGAGCGGCCGCAGGGGCTCGGGGATGGAGCCCCGCAGCTCGATGGTGAGATACGAGATGCAGCGCCGCGCATCGAGCTGGTAGGGGGCCACGATCGCCCCGGTCGGGCAAGCGCGAATGCATGCCTCACAGGTGCCGCAATGCGCGCTCGGTGCTCGATCCGCGGGCAGTGGCAGATCGGTGTAGAGCTCGCCGAGGAAGAACCAGGAGCCCGCGTCGCGGTTCAGCAGGTTGGTGTGTTTGCCGATCCAGCCGAGCCCGGCGTTGCGCGCGAGCGCTTTTTCCAGCACCGGAGCGCTGTCGGTGAATGCGCGGTATCCGAAAGGGCCTACGCGCTCCTCGATGCGTTCGGCCAGTCTTTGCAGGCGCTTGCGAAGAACCTTGTGATAGTCCCGGCCGAGCGCATACCGCGACACGTAGGCGAGGCTCGGATCGGACAGCACCGCCCACGGATCGGTGGCGCTCGGGGGCAAATAATCCATGCGCGCCGAAATGACGCGCCGCGTGCCGGGCACGAGCGCGCCGGGACGCGTGCGCTTGCGGCCGTGCCGCGCCATGTAATGCATCTCTCCCTGGCGCCCGGCGGCGAGCCACTCGTGCAGGCGGGCCTCGTCTTGGGAGAGCTCGACGTTGGCGATGCCGACCTGTTGGAACCCGAGCTCACGGCCCCACGCTTTGATCTGCGCGGCGAGTCCGGCGTAGTCGGCACGGGTATGGGTGGGGTGTCGACAGGCAGTCATCGCTCTGTTCACGGCTGAGCCCGATCTGGTGTCAGACACGACTTTTTGGCCCTCCGGCAAAAAGTCGTGTCTGACACCACTTAATGCTGGCAAGAGGCCACCGCTCCGCCTCGGGATAAGCAAGCGCGCGGTTGCGCATTGCGCCTTGCCCGGAGACTGCGGGCCACCGGCTCGAGAAGCCCTATTGTAACCCAGGCTCGGCGCTCCCCGAGCGGCGGGCGGTCCATCGGTGCCATTACAAGCGTTGCCCCATATGCGTTATGCTTGGAATTTGATTGTTTCGTTACCGACGACCTACGGCCATCGAGGCGGCGCACCGTTGCGCGGCGCGCCAAAGAATCAAGCCTCGCCGTATCCCGGCTCGAGGCGTGGGTGCGTCTGGAGACGACAACCGATGGAACCTTTCACCTCGTTGGACGCACTCGTGGCTCCGCTGGACCGGGCCAACGTGGACACGGATGCCATCATCCCGAAGCAGTTTCTGAAATCCATCAAGCGCACCGGCTTCGGCCCCAATCTCTTCGATACGTGGCGCTATCTCGATCACGGGGAGCCGGGGCAGGACTGCTCGCAGCGGCCGCTCAATCCGCAATTCGTGCTCAATCAGCAGCGTTACCATGGAGCGCGGATTCTGCTCGCGCGGGCCAACTTCGGATGCGGCTCCAGCCGCGAACACGCGGCGTGGGCGCTTCTCGATTACGGCTTTCGCGTCATCGTCGCTCCGAGCTTCGCCGAGATCTTCTATAACAACTGCTTTAAGAACGGGATTCTGCCCGTGACGCTTCCGGAGGAGGTCGTCGACCGCCTCTTCCGCGAGGTCGAGCGCACGCCCGGCTATACCCTGGCCGTGGACCTGCCCGCGCAGACCATTAGCACGCCGACAGCCGAAGTGATCCCGTTCGAGATCGAGCCCTTTCGCAAGCACTGTCTGCTCCAGGGCCTGGACGAGATCGGACTCACCCTGAAGCACGCGGAAGAGATCCGCATCTATGAGGAAAGGCGCAGGCGCGAGGCGCCGTGGCTTTTCTCCTCCGAGTAGCGGACGACGAGGGGCCACCGATCGTGGGGCACAAGATACTGATCCTTCCGGGCGACGGCATCGGTCCAGAGATTGTCGCGGAGGCGCTCAAGCTCTTGGATCGGCTGCGCGCCGAAGGCACGTTGAACGTGGAACTGGAGCATGGGCTCATCGGCGGCGCAGCCCTTGACGCGCGGGGTACGCCGCTGCCCGACGACACCCTGGCGCTCGCGCAGGCGGCCGACGCGGTGCTCTTGGGCGCCATCGGCGGACCTCGATGGGACCACGTGGATCGAGCGAAGCGGCCCGAACGCGGGCTGCTGGAGCTGCGAGCGGCCCTCAACGTATTCGCCAACCTTCGCCCCGCGATCATGTATCCACCGCTGGTCGGTGCTTCCACCCTCAAGCCCGACATCGTGTCGGGGCTCGACATCATGATCGTGCGCGAGCTGACCGGCGGGATCTACTTCGGCGAGCCGCGCGGCATTCGCCGAACGTCACGCGGAGAGCGCGAAGGGTTGAATACGCTCGTCTATCGCGAGTCCGAGATCGCCCGTATCTGTCGGGTGGCGTTCGGTATCGCCGCGGGCCGCGGTCGCCGCGTATGCTCGGTGGACAAGGCGAACGTGCTCGAGGTGAGCGAGCTCTGGCGCGAGGTGGCGCAGGAGGTGGGCCGGGAATTCCCGGACGTGGAACTCTCACACATGTACGTCGATAACGCGGCGATGCAGCTCGTGCGCGCTCCGAAACAATTCGACGTTCTGGTGACGAGCAACATGTTCGGTGACATTCTGTCCGATCTTGCGTCCATGCTGACCGGGTCCATCGGAATGCTACCCTCTGCTTCGCTCGATGAGACCGGTAAAGGTGTGTTCGAGCCGGTGCATGGATCCGCGCCCGATATCGCGGGCACGGGCCAGGCCAACCCCTTGGCCACTCTTCTCTCCACCGCCATGCTGCTGCGGCATTCGCTGAACGAGCCGGAGGCGGCGGACCGCATCGAGCGCGCGGTGGAGCGGGTCCTCGAGAGCGGGCTGCGCACCGCCGATATCGGTGCGCCCGGCACGCGGGTGGTGGAGACGACCGCCATGGGGAATGCCGTCGTCGCCGCCCTGGATGCGCGGGCGGAGTGAGCTGCATTCGGGGGCCTGATTGCCGATGAAACGCGGCGGCCGCCGCATCGGGCGCCGCCGGGCGCGCAGCATCGCGCCGGGTACCGCTCTCTCCGGTCTTTAGTAATTTAAGTCCCGGTTTTAGTTAGTAATTTAAGGTTTCCTCCACGGGGTCGATAGGGGTATCCAGCCATGAATCGCTCTTTAGATGTGGCAGTTCTGGGCGCCACGGGCGCCGTCGGCGAGGCCATGATCTCGATACTCGCCGAGCGGGATTTCCCGGTGGGCCGGTTGTATCCGCTGGCGAGCAGCCGCTCCGCGGGGGCGAAGATCGAGTTCAAGAATCAAAGGCTGACCGTCGAAAATGTCGAAGAGTTCGATTTTTCCAGAGTCCGGATCGGACTCTTCTCGGCGGGCGCGTCGGTCTCTGCCGACCACGCGCCGCGCGCGACAGCGGCGGGATGTGTGATCATCGACAACACGTCCTGCTTTCGCTACGACGACGACGTGCCTCTGGTCGTGCCCGAGGTCAACGAAGCGGCTATCGGGGACTTCAGGGCCCGGGGCATCATCGCCAATCCGAACTGCTCGACGATACAGATGGTGGTCGCACTCAAACCCCTATACGACGCGGTTGGAATAGAGCGTATCAACGTGAGCACCTATCAGGCCGTGTCGGGGACAGGAAAGGAAGCCATGAAGGAGCTCTCGGCGCAGGTTCGCGCATGGGCGCAAGGTGCGCCCATGAATTATCCCAGCGTGTACCCCAAGCAGATCGCTTTCAACGCATTGCCGCACATCGACGCCTTCATGGAGAACGGGTACACGCGCGAAGAGATGAAGATGCTGTGGGAGACCCGAAAGATCCTGGGCGACCACGGCATAGGCGTGAACGCGACTTGCGTGCGTGTACCGGTGTTCTACGGACACTCCGAAGCCGTGCACATCGAAACCCGTGCAAAGCTGGGCGCCGAGGAGGCGCGCGAACTCCTGCAGCAAGCACCGGGGGTGGTCGTGATGGACGAGCGTGCGGACGGGGGCTATCCGACCGCGGCCATCGATTCGGCGGGCACCGACCCCGTCTATGTAGGGCGCATCCGCGAGGACATCAGCCACCCCAGGGGACTTTGCATGTGGATCGTCTCGGACAACGTGCGTAAAGGTGCTGCACTCAACAGCATTCAGATTGCCGAGTGCCTGGCGAGCGGCTACCTGTGAACGGCAGCGGATTCCTGATACCAAGGCCGGTTCAAGAGCTCCTTGCGTAAGCTATCGATTGGAGAAACATTTGTGGCCTGGCGGAGGGGGCAGCGCGACGACCCGCATGTGACCGACGCGTCCGCTCGCTCGCGCCACGGATGGACGTCTGACTCTCGACTCTCAGCGATAGCAGGCAAGACGATCGCGGTGCTCGCCGCATGGCTGCTCCTCACTCCGAGCGGCGCCGGCGCGCTCGGCCTGGGCGGTCTCGAGCTCTCGTCAAACCTCAACCAGCCGCTGGAAGCACGCATTCCGCTGCGCTCCGTGGAGCCGGGCGACCTGGACGATCTCCAAGTCGGACTCGCCTCGCGGGAGCACTTCCGGCGGGCGGGTTTGGAGCGTCCGTTTGTGCTCACGCGGCTGCGGTTCGAAGTGGTCAATGCGGGGCAGGGCGAATCATTCCTCCGCGTCACCACGAAGGAGCCCGTGCGCGAGCCGTTTCTCAATTTTCTGCTGGAAGCGAACTGGCCCCGGGGCCGCGTCATTCGGGAGTACACCGTCTTGCTGGATCCTCCGGTCTACGGGGCCGCGATATCCAGCGGCGTTCGAGAGGCCGTGACCACGGCCGCCGAGCTTCCGCCGCTCGATGAGGCGGCATCGCAGCCTGCCCGGGCTGCCGCGGAGGCGCCGGCGGGCAGGCAGGCTGCGCAGAAGCCCCAGATCGCGCATCCCTCGTTGGAGACGCCGCCGTCCACGGCCGAAGCCACGCCTGGACCCGAAGGCGCGGAAACTGCGGCGCAAGCGCGGACGCCGGAGGCAGGTGATGTGCCGGCCCGCGACGAAGGGACGTCGGAGCTGGTGGCCGCCGCCCCGACCGGAGCCGGCGTCGAAGAGGAAATCGGCGCGCTGGATGACGATATCTCCGGGACCGGCGTGGAAGAGGAAATCGGCGCGCTGGATGACGATATCTCCGAGACGCCCGAGGAGCCGGGCGACGCGACGGCGCTCCTAGAGGACATCGCCGATGACCGGGCGCCGAGCGAGGAGCTGGAGTCCCCCGGTTTCCGGCCGTCCCCGGGGCTCGGCACGTACGACGTGCAGCGCGGAGACACCCTTTGGTCCCTGGCCGAGCGCCGCCGGCCGCAGGATTCCGTGAGCATTCAGCAGACGATGCTGGCGATCCTTGCCGCCAACCCTGAGGCCTTCGCCGAAGCCAACATCAACACCCTGCGTGCGGGCACGGTGCTGCAGATGCCTGAGCTCCACGACATCGCCGTCTCCAAGGAGGAGGCTCTGGCGGAGGTCCGGCGTCAGAACGCCCTCTGGGACGAGTACCGGCGCATGGTGACGGCGCAGGTCGGGCAGGCGCCGGAGGGTCTGGTTGCCACCACCGGCGACGACAGCGCGGGCGATGACGCCTTCGGCGACGAGGTGAGCGGAGGCGACACGGGCAGCGGCGACGTCGTCGCGGGCGAGGGCGTCGAGGACGCTGTCGAGGCGGAGGACGAAGAGACGGCGCGCCTGCAAGTGGTCGCCACCGGCAGTGCGGTGGAGCAGCCGGAGGACACCGCCCGGAGCGGCGGGGAGCCGCTTCAGGGGCTGCGCAACGAGCTGAATCTCACGCTCGAGGAGATGGACGCGATCCGCCAGGAGAACGAGGAGCTCCGTATCCGGCTGAAGCAGACTGAGGCGCTGGTGGAAGACCTGAAGCGCCTCGTCGAGCTCAAGGACGACAATATTGCGGCGTTACAGCGCCGGCTGGGCGATCTGGGCGAGGAGACGGAGGTTCCCGACACGGCGTTCACACCGGCTCCCGAGCCCACGCTCGAGCCCCCGGCCGCCGGGGATGAGGAAACCTCGACCATGGCGACGGCGCAAGAGCCATCCGGCACCGGCGAGTCGGGAACGGGTCAAGGGGACGCAACCTCGGACGAGGGGCCGGGTACCGATGAGACCGTTCCCATGACCGGCGGGGAGCCGCCGGCTGACGAGACTACACCCCCCTCGGAAGACGAATCCACCGCGATGTCCGCGGGCGGCGAGAGTGTCTCGGGCGCCGAGGAGTCCCTCGCCGGTGCGGGCGAGGCCCCGAGCGACCCGGACAGTACGACCGAGAAAGTGGCGATGGTGGGCGAGACGGGGTCGTCCGCCGGGGCGAGCTCCGCAGAGTCCGCGCCGAAAGCCAACAAGCCACCGGCGGCGCCCTCGTTCCTCGACTCGGTGCTCGCCACGCTCGCGTCGCTCACCGGCAAGCTGGTCGCATTCGGTAAATCCGTCGGATCGGTGGTTGCCTCGTTCATCGCTTCTGCCCGCGAATCCGTGCCCGCGCTGCCCGCGCTGCCTGCGCTGCCCGCGCTGCCCTCGGCGCTGCCCGTCGATCCCGTCATGCTCGGTGCGGCGGGCGGGGGCGTGCTCCTGCTCGGGGCGGGCTGGGTGGTAATGCGCCGGCGGCGCGCGGGGCAGGCCGAGGCGGTGGAGGTTGAGCTCGGTCTCGAGGACGAGGTCTACGACCTCCCGGCGGCACCGGCCTCAGACGAGGACATCGGTTTGGAGAACGAATCCCCGCCGCTGGGCGAGGTTTCGTGGGGAGACGAAGCCACCGGTATCGTGGCCGCAGAGTCCGATGACGACCCGCTGGCCGAGGTCAACGTGTACATGGCCTACGAGCGCTTCGATCAGGCGGAGGCGCTGGTGCGCGATGCCATCGAGAAATACCCCGACCGCCACGACTACAAGCTCAAGCTGCTTGAGATCGCCTACGGGGCTAAGAATCTGGAGGCATTCGAAGAGGGGGCGCGGCAGCTCGAGAACGCGGTCGGACCCGACAGCACCCTCATGAAGAAGGCGGTGTCATGGTGGAACGAGCTGTCGCCGGACCGGGAGCTTTTCGCGGCCTCTTCCGCCGCGGCGTCGGCGGCGGAAGCTGAGGCCGACGACGGGGTCACGAGCGAGCTCAACCGCATATTCGACGTCACCGGCGAGGGGGTCGACTCCGGCGCGGAGACCCACACCGACGAGCGTCGCAGCACGAACACGGACATCGACTTCGACATCGGGGGTGACGAGAGCGCGGGCTCCGGTACGGACGCGGACGAGGTCAGCGGCGGCGACCTGGATTTCGACTTCGGGTCCGTGGAACAGGACGCAGTGAGCGGTGACCAGGACCTCGATTTCTCTCTGGACAGCGANNCGTGCAGGGGGAGAGCTTCTCCCTCGATGACACCAACGTCGGGGGGGCCGAGGAGGGGACAGGCTCGGCGGCGGCCACCGACGCCTACTCGGAGGACAACTCGCTGGACTTCGACCTCTCGGGGATCGACCTCCCGCAGCGCGGCGAGGAGGGCGCCGACTCGGCTGCGAACGAAGGCGGCGACGAATGGTTCAGCGGGGCCGACGACGCCGGATTCGATCTGGAGCTCGACGATAACGACACGGCCTTGGGACCGGACTACACCGAGGAGCCCGCGGGGGCACAGCCGTCAGCGGAGGGCGAGAGCGGGGACGACGCGCTCGACTTCGAGCTCGACGAGACCTACGTGCAGGCTGGCGGTGAGTCGCTCGACTTCGGTCTCGAAGGGGACGACGGCCAGGATGCGGGGACGCAGATGGGGACTGCGCAGACGAGCGGCGGGGATGATGAGGGTTTGGATCTGAGCCTCGATGACGGCGATGCGGGAAGCGAAGATATGGACCAGTTCGATACCGTCAAGCTGGACGATGCACAGCTCGGGGGCGCTGGCGATGACTTCGGCGGCGATGACTCCGACGTGAGCCTGGATCTGTCCGAGTCGGACGAATTCGGTGGGTACAGCGAGCTCGGCGACACCGGCGAGTCCGCGGGCGAGGGCCAGGACGAGGACTTCGACTTGGACCTGAGCGGCTTCGACATGGAGACGGAGGGTGGCGGCGACGCGGGGCAGGCAGCCGGCGCCGCCGCGGCTGCGGACGACGACGAGGGGGAGAAAACCCAGTTCATGTTGCGGGATCCCGAGCGGGGTTCGGGCGTCCCCTTCAATGAGATGTCGGGCGACGCGGACGCCATACAGACCAAGCTGGACCTCGCCCTGGCCTACATCGACATGGGCGACGCGGACGGAGCCCGCTCCATCCTCGACGAGGTGATGGTGGAGGGCAACGACACCCAGAGGAAGGCGGCCGAGGACCTGCTCACCAAGCTCGATTGAGCGTTGACGCCCGGCGCCGGAGGCGATCCAGCCTCCTCCAAGTGACCCCTGATCCCCGGTGGTTCTTCGGATCAGCCGACCCCCACGAACCTGAGCCCTGCCGGGTCCGTGAGCCCTTGGAAGAGCTTCGCGGATTTCCGGGGATGGGTGCATCTCCGAGGCGACGCTGGATCTCGGGGTACGCCCGAAACGACCCGGCAACCTCCGACACATGCGGGGCTGCGCAGCGCCTGCTCGAAAAAAGGGGGACAGATCTATTTTTCATCGAGGCCTGTCAGAATCTGCCGTGTCACGGGTGAAAAATAGATCTGTCCCCTTTCATGAGAATCGCGCTCGGGCTCGAGTACGAAGGAACGCAATTCGCCGGCTGGGAGACCCAGCACCGGCAGCGGACCGCGCAAGCTTGCCTCGAGCAGGCGCTCTCACGCGTGGCCGACCGCCCGGTCAGGACCGTATGCGCGGGTCGCACCGACTCGGGGGTCCACGCCTGCGGGCAGGTGGCGCACTTCGACACCACGGCCCAACGCGACATGCGGTCCTGGGTGTTTGGAGCGAACGCGAATCTGCCGCGCGACATGAGCGTGCTGTGGGCCGTGCCGGTGGACGGGGAGTTTCACGCCCGCTTCAGCGCCCGCCGCCGCTGGTATCGCTATGTCATCTTCAACCGCGCCGTGCGCCCGGCGCTCGGACGCAGGCGGGTGACGTGGGAGTGCCGGCCTCTCGACGCCGAGCGTATGCAGCAGGCCGGGCGGTATCTGGTGGGCGAGCACGATTTCTCCTCCTACCGGGCCCTGGCCTGCCAGGCCCGCAGCCCCATCCGCACCGTCTACGAGCTTCGCGTGGCACGGCAAGGCGCGCTGGTTCACATCGACGTGAGCGCGAACGCCTTTCTTCACCATATGGTGCGCAACATCGCCGGGGTGCTGATGGCGGTGGGTATGGGCAAGCGCCCGCCGGAGTGGGCGGGCGAGATTCTGGAGGCCCGCGACCGGACCCGCGGAGGCGTCACCGCGCCCCCCGAGGGCCTGTACCTCATGCGCGTGGAGTATCCTACGACCTTCGGGCTCCCCGACGCGCATCGCAGCGAAGCAGTACAATTAATATCTTGATCGCATTTTTCGAGGCATTGTGTCGCGCGAGCGAACCGTGACCGGCTGTGAGACAGACGAACGCGTGCCGCGGCGTCCCCGGGTCAAGATCTGTGGGGTCACGCGGCCCGAGGACGCGCGTCGCGCGGCAGCGCTGGGCGCCGACGCCGTGGGGCTCGTGTTCTACCCGCCGAGCCCGCGCGCAGTCAGCGTCGAGCAGGCGCAGGCCATCACCCACGCGCTTCCGCCCTTCGTGTGCGCCGTGGCCGTTTTTCTGGACGCCGAGCCCGCCGCCGTCCGCGACGTGCTGGGCTCGGTCCGGGTTCATCTGCTCCAGTTCCACGGGGAGGAGTCTGCGGAGGAGTGCGAGCGTTACGGACCGCCCTACATCAAGGCGGTGCGTGTGGGTGCCGGCGGCGACGTGCTGGCGTATGCTCGGCGTCATGCGCGGGCGAGCGGGTTTCTCCTCGATACCTACCACCACCGCAAGCCCGGGGGCACGGGGCTGACCTTCGACTGGTCCTTGGTGCCGCGCGAGCTGGACAGACCGGTGATCCTCGCGGGCGGGCTCACTGCGGAGAACGTGGGCGAGGCGGTGGAGCGGGTCCGGCCCTACGGCGTGGATGTCAGCACTGGGGTGGAGTCGGTCCCGGGCATCAAGGACGCGGCCAAGCTGGAGGCGTTCATGCGAGGAATCGATCGTGTCGGAGCCGCTGAAACGCAGAGCTGACAACCTGATCATCGGCACCCTGCCAGATGCTACAGGCCACTTCGGACCCTACGGCGGACGCTTCGTCGCCGAGACGCTCATGGGGCCCATCGAGGAGTTGCGCCGCGCCTACGAGCATTTCCGAGAAGACGCCGAGTTTCTTGCGGAGCTCGATTCAGATCTGCGCCACTTCGTCGGCCGTCCGTCCCCTCTCTACCTCGCCGCGCGCTGGAGCGAGCGCCTGGGCGGAGGCCGGATCTATCTGAAGCGCGAAGATCTGAACCACACCGGCGCGCACAAGGTGAACAACACGGTGGGGCAGGCGCTGCTCGCCAAGCGCATGGGCAAGACCCGCATCATCGCCGAAACCGGTGCCGGACAGCACGGTGTGGCCACGGCGACGGTGGCCGCCCGCCTGGGGCTCGAATGCGTGGTGTACATGGGTAGCGAGGATATCCGGCGCCAGGCGAGCAACGTGTATCGGATGAAGCTGCTGGGTGCGCGCGTGGTCCCCGTGGAGTCTGGCTCGCGCACGCTCAAGGACGCCATGAACGAGGCGATGCGCGACTGGGTGACCAACGTCGACACGACGTACTACATCATCGGTACCGTGGCCGGCCCGCACCCCTATCCGATGATGGTCCGGGACTTCAATGCGGTCATCGGACGCGAAGCCCGGCGACAGATCCTCGAGCAGGCTGCACGCTTGCCCGACGCTCTGGTCGCCTGTGTCGGCGGGGGGTCCAACGCCATCGGCTTGTTCTATCCGTTCCTGGACGACGTGGACGTGGCGCTTTACGGCGTCGAGGCGGCGGGGGAGGGTCTCGCCAGCGGGCGGCATGCCGCGCCGCTCTCCGCGGGGCGCTCCGGCGTGCTGCACGGAAACCGCACCTATCTCATGCAGGACGGCGACGGTCAGATCACGCCGACCCACTCCGTCTCCGCTGGTCTCGACTATCCCGGCGTCGGCCCGGAGCACGCCTGGCTCAAGGATTCCGGCCTCGCCACCTACGTGGCGGTGACCGATGACGAAGCGGTGTCCGCCTTCCACGAGCTGACGCGCGCCGAAGGGATCATGCCGGCGCTGGAATCGAGCCATGCGCTGGCCTATGCGGCGTCCCTCGCGAGAACCATGAGTCGCGACGACATCATCATCGTCAATCTGTCGGGACGCGGAGACAAGGACATCGATACCGTGGCTGCACGGGAGGGCATCGAGCTTTGAGCCGTATCGCACAACGCTTCGCGACACTGCGCGCCGACGGCCGGCGGGCATTGGTGTCGTTCGTGACCGCAGGCGATCCCTCACCGGAGGTGACGGTTCCGCTGTTGCACGCACTGGTGGAGGCCGGCGCCGATCTCGTCGAGCTGGGAGTGCCGTTCTCGGACCCGATGGCGGACGGGCCGGTCATCCAGCGCGCGAGCGAGCGCGCGCTACGCCATCACGTCTCGTTGCGGCGCGTGCTGGCGATGGTGCAGGAGTTCCGCCGCGAAGACACGCAGACCCCCTTGGTGTTGATGGGCTATCTGAATCCGTTCGAGAGCGTGGGTTACGACGCTTTTGCCGCCGCGGCCCGTGAGGCGGGCGTCGATGGCGTGCTGACCGTCGACCTGCCGCCGGAGGAGGCGGCGGAGTTCGCGCAGGCGTTGCGTGCAAACGGGCTCGACCCGATCTTCCTCGTGGCGCCGACCACCGAAGCGCAGCGCATCGGCCGGATCTGCAAGCAGGCCAGTGGATTCGTGTACTACGTTTCGTTGAAGGGGGTCACCGGTGCGGCTACGCTGGATGTGGAAACGGTCGGCGAGCGGGTCGCGGCCATCAAGGCAGTCACCGACTTGCCGGTGGGCGTGGGCTTCGGGATCCGCGACGCGGAATCGGCGGCCCGGGTCGCTACGGTGAGCGACGCCGTCGTGGTGGGTAGCGCCCTGGTGCAACGCATCGAGGCGCTGGTCGAGCGGCCGGACGCCATCCCCGTGGAAGTGCCGGCGATCCTCGGCGAGATGCGGGCTGCGATGGACGACGCGACCGCCGCCTCTGGAGCGCGCACTGCGGCTCGGGCGCAGCCGCAGTGACCGTGGGTGAGAGGCTCGAAGTGGCGCGTGTTGGCGGTTGCACCATATTGCGAAAACAACCGTGATTCTCAACCTGAAGGCTCGGGTTGCCGATAGAGTGGTACGACGGAGGGCAACCCCAGGATTGAAAACGCCATGAGCTGGTTCGAAAGATTGATTCCCTCGCGGATCCGCACGGAGGGCGGTAACAAGCGCAATGTGCCCGAGGGTCTGTGGACGAAGTGTCCGGCGTGCAACGCCGTGCTTTTCCGGGCCGAGCTCGAACGCAACCTCGAGGTGTGCCCCAAATGCAGCCATCACATCCGCCAGTCCGCCAGGAAGCGGCTGGAGCAGTTTCTTGACCCGGAGCCCAGGGCGGAAATAGGCGACGAGCTCTACCCCGTCGACGTCCTGAAGTTCAAGGACGGCAAGAAATACAAGGAACGGTTGGCGCAAGCCCAGAAGGCCACCGGCGAGAAGGACGCGCTGGTGGTCATCATGGGTCGGGTCAAGGACGTCCCGCTGGTGGCCTCGGCGTTCGAGTTCCGGTTTCTCGGCGGATCCATGGGCGCGGTGGTCGGCGAGCGATTCGTGCGCGGCGTGAACACGGCGATCGAGCACCAGATCCCCATGGTTTGCTTCTCGGCGAGCGGCGGTGCGCGCATGCAGGAAGCCCTCTATTCGCTCATGCAAATGGCGAAAACGAGCGCAGCGCTGGCGCGCCTGGCGGAGTACCGTCTGCCTTTCATCTCCGTCCTGACCGACCCCACCATGGGCGGCGTTTCCGCGAGTCTGGCGATGCTCGGCGATATCATCATCGCCGAGCCCGGTGCCCTCATCGGGTTCGCCGGACCGCGCGTCATCGAGCAGACGGTCCGCGAGACCCTGCCCGAGGGCTTCCAGCGCAGCGATTTTCTTCTCAAGCACGGTGCCCTGGACATGATTGTGGACCGTCGCGAGATGCGCGATCGCATCGCAAGCATTCTGGGCATGTTGACCCACCAGCCGGTGCGCAGCACGGCCTTGCTGCGTAAAGATCGCGTCAACTGAAGAGCAGATTGACCACGGAAGAACAGAATCACCACAGAGGACACAGAGGACCACACAGAGGAAAGAAGAATCTTTAGATAGGGTTTGCCCTTCCGACGGTTTCCAGAACGATCTGGGTCCGTGGTGCCGCGTTCGCGACCGTGGGTCTCGGGCGGCAAACGGCGCACGCTTACTAATTGATTCTTTGTTGCTCTGTATCCTCCGTGTGATCTTCTGTGGTTTAATTTTTGATCCCATGCGGTTTCGCACGCTATCCGAGTGGCTTCGCTGGCAGGAAACCCTGCATCCCAAGGCCATGGACCTCGGTCTAGAGCGGTGCGCCGAGGTAGCTGCGCGCATGGGGCTGCTCGCCGCGCCTTTCGCCGTCGTCACGGTCGGCGGAACGAACGGCAAGGGATCGTGCGTTGCCATGCTGGATGCGGTTCTGCGTGCGGGCGGTCACCGCACGGGCGCGTACACCACGCCCCACCTGCTGTGCTACAACGAGCGTATCGCGATCTGCGGGCGACCGGTATCGGACGCGACGCTCATGCGGTCGTTCCAGCGCATCGACGCGGCGCGCGGGCAGACCACGTTGACATACTTCGAGTTCGGAACCCTGGCGGCACTGGACATCTTCGCGCGCTCCGGGGTCGAGGTTGCACTCCTGGAAGTGGGGCTGGGAGGCCGCCTGGATGCGGTCAACGTGCTCGATGCGGATATCGCTCTGGTGACCACCGTGGACGTCGATCACGTCGAATGGCTCGGCGAGAACCGTGACATCATCGCGCGCGAGAAGGCCGGTATCTTTCGGTCCGGGCGCCCGGCGGTTTGCGGCGACGCCGAGGCGCCCGCGACCCTCGAAGCCTGCGCGCTCGAGCGGGGCACCACGCTCCATCGCCTCGCCCGCGAGTACGATTTCGAGGAGACACCGGATGGCTGGCTGTGGCGACACGGCGAGACCGTCCTGGAAGGCTTGCCGCGCCCGGGTGTCGGCGGGGCCTTCCAGCTTCAGAATGCGGCCGCAGCGCTCATGGTGCTCGAGCTGTTGAAAGAACGGTTGCCGGTGAGCGAGGCCGCCGTGCACGCCGGGTTGCGCGCCTCACACCTGCCCGCGCGTTTTCAGATCTTCCGCGGACCCGTGGAGCGTATCGTGGACGGTGCGCACAACGCGCAGGCGGCCCGTGCTCTCGCGCGCGGGCTGCGCGCGCGGCGGTGCACCGGGCGCACGCTGGCGGTGTTCGCAATGCTCGCCGACAAGGACGTCGTCGGGGTGGCGGGAGCCGTTCAGGAGCTGGTCGATGCCTGGTACCTGGGCGGCTTGGCGGTGCCCCGGGGCGCATCGGTGCAGGAGCTGATGGAGCGGTTGAAGGGCTTGACCGCGGGAGCTTCGGTGGCCGCTTTCGGCCACGTGGCTGCCGCGTATGCAGCGGCGCGTTCGGCGGCGGAGCCCGGTGATCGAGTCATCGCCTTCGGCTCGTTTCATACAGCCGCGCAGGCGCTGCGTCTTGAAAGTTGACCGGCGCGTCCGGAAACTCTGCACATGGACGAGAGGCTCAAGCAGCGGCTAGTGGGCGCGGCGATCCTCGTCTCTCTAGCCATCATCTTCGTGCCCATGGTGCTCGACGTCGAGCCCGAGGCCGAACGCCGCTTCATCGTCGACGACATCCCGGACAGACCGGGGCGGGATGTCGCCTACCCGGTGATGCCCCTGGAAGACGGCGATGTCCCGAGCGGGTCGGCGGTGTCCGACGCGGAGCGGGGCCCTCCGGCCGCGGTCCAGGATCCGGCGACCTCGAGGGCTGCCGCTGAGGGCGAGGGCGATGGAGCTTCCGGTGAGCCGCAGCGAGAGCCCGCATCGACCGACGTCACCGCGGTGAACGCCTGGGCCGTCCAGCTCGGGAGCTTCGCCCGATCGCAGAACGCGGTCGCCTTGCGGGATCGCCTGCGCGCCAAGGGCTACACCGCTTTCCTGGAGTCCGCCCGCAGCGACCAGGGCCCGGTCACCCGGGTCTACGTCGGCCCTGAGCTGCGGCGCGCGCAGGCCGAGCAGGCCTTGAAGAAGCTGCAGGGCGAGGTGGATCTCAAGGGGATCGTGGTTCGTTATCCAGGCGGGTGAGATGTTCGCGGCCCGCCTTGCCCCTGGATCCGGCGCGGCTTGGGGGGCGGGCTGTCGTCTATAATGATAACCTTCGCGGGCATGAACTGGGCGGACTTTGCCATCCTTGGCATCATCGCCGTCTCAGCCCTGGTCAGCGTTCTGCGTGGATTCTTACGCGAGGCTCTGTCTCTGGTCGGCTGGATTCTGGCCTTCTGGGTGGCGCTGAGCTTCGGGGGCACGGTGGCCACCCTGTTCGTGGACGCCATCGGCGCCCCCGCCGTGCGCCAGGCGGTGGCATTCTTCGCGCTGCTGACGGCGACGCTGATGGTGACGGCCCTGGCCAATCTGATGGCCGCCCGCTTGGTGGCGAACACCGGGCTATCGGGAACCGACCGCACACTCGGCATCGTTTTCGGGACGGCCCGGGGCACGGTGATCGTCGCGGTCCTGGTCATGCTGGCCGGCCTGACGACTCTGCCTCAAGACCCGTGGTGGCGAGAGTCGATCCTCATCAAGCACTTCGAAGTGTTGGCGATGGAGATCAGGTCGTTGCTACCGCCTGACATTGCAGCGTACTTCAGCTTCAGCGACTGAGCGTCGCAGCGTTCGCGGAATCCGGTCAGATTATGTGCGGCATCGTCGGTATCGTCGGCAAGGAGAGCGTCAATCAAGCGTTGTACGACGGGCTCACCGTTCTGCAGCACCGCGGACAGGACGCCGCGGGCATTGCCACGTGCGAGGGCAATCGCCTGTACCTGCACAAGCGCAAAGGTCTCGTGCGCGACGTGTTCGAGGCGCGCGACATGTTGAACCTGCGCGGCAACATCGGCATCGGTCACGTCCGCTATCCGACGGCAGGTGATTCGTTCTCCGCCGCCGAGTCGCAACCGCTCTACGTCAATTCTCCGTATGGGATCGCGTTGGGCCACAACGGAAATCTCGTCAATGCGGACCAGCTCAAGGTGGATTTGTTTCAGTCCGACCTTCGCCACATCAACACCGACTCGGACTCGGAGATCCTGCTGAATGTTCTGGCCCACGAGCTCCTTCGTCTGGGCAAGCTCGACATCGACGAAAATGATGTCTTCGCGGCGGTATCGCGCGTGCACGCGCGTTGTCGTGGTGCCTACGCCGCGGTGGCGCTCATCGTGGGTCAAGGACTGCTCGCGTTTCGCGATCCGTTGGCCATCCGACCCCTGGCGTTCGGTCAACGCGAGACCGCGCAGGGCCCCGAGTACATAATCGCCTCCGAGAGCGTTGCTATGGACATGCTCGGATTCGAGCTGGCGAGAGATCTGGAGCCCGGGGAGGCCGTCTTCATCGACGATGCAGGCCATTTGCACGCGCGTCAGTGCGCCCAGGATGCCGTGCATTCACCTTGCATATTCGAGTACGTCTATCTCGCGCGGCCCGATTCGATCATCGACGACGTGTCGGTCTACAAAGCCAGGCTGCGGATGGGTGAGCGGCTGGCCGACCAGATCCTGAGTGAATGGCCGGATCACGACATCGACGTCGTCATACCCGTCCCCGATACGAGCCGCACGGCTTGTCTGCCGCTCGCCTACCGATTGGGTGTGAAGTATCGCGAGGGTTTCATCAAGAACCGCTATATCGGGCGCACTTTCATCATGCCCGGACAGCGCGAACGAAACCGGTCGGTGCGACAGAAGCTGAACGCCATACCGCTGGAGTTTCAGGGCAAGAACGTGCTGATCGTGGACGATTCCATCGTTCGCGGGACGACATCGCAGCAGATCATCCAGATGGCGCGTGAGGCGGGTGCGCGTAAGGTTTATTTCGCCTCCGCGGCGCCGCCGGTCCGGTATCAGAACGTCTATGGCATAGACATGCCGACGGGCGGAGAGCTGGTGGCTCACGGCCGCACCGAAGGGGATGTGGCAGAGGCCATAGGCGCCGATCGGCTTTTCTATCAGCGCCTGGACGACCTCATCGCGGCCGTGCGCAAGGGCAATCCGCGCATACGCCGGTTCGATACGTCGTGTTTCACCGGCGAGTACGTCACCGGGGGAGTGACCGCCGCATATCTCGATGAGGTGGAACGGCTGCGCTGCGAGGAGGCCAAGGAGCGCAGAAAGGAGGCCGTGGAGCGGTAGAAGGTGTGCGAACCGGCTCCGGGTTCGGACATGTGCGGGCGGCAGCTCGAACGCCATGGCGCGGACTCGCCGGCCTGATGACTTAAACGCCTGACGCTCCCTTGGCTTGACACCCGTCGCCCCATCCAGTACCGTCGGATCCAGCGCTGATTTGAGCTTCAGCTTGCGGGCGCTATACAAATACCGCTAAAGCGAGGAGCCCGAAGCCCGCTTTAGCACCAAAGCGGGTTTTTTTGTGCCCGCAATATCGGGCTGGAGGATGCGGCATGGCGGATGACGAGTCGGGTGTCTGGGGCTTCGAGACCCAGTCGGTGCGTGCCGGGCAGGTGCGTACGCCCGAGAACGAGCACAACGATCCGATCTTCGCCACCTCGAGCTTCGTCTTCCGGAACGCACGCCAGGCCGCGGCGCGCTTCTCCGACGAGGAGCCGGGCAACGTCTACGCGCGATTCACCAATCCGACGGTGCGCACCTTCGAAGAGCGCCTGGCGGCGCTCGAGGGCGGCGGGCACGCCGTGGCCACGGCCTCCGGCATGTCCGCCATCCTCACGACGTGTCTTGCGCTGCTGCGCAGCGGCGATCACGTGGTGGCCTCGCACAGCCTGTTCGGCGCGACCATCTCCTTGTTCACCAACATCCTGGCTCGGTACGGCGTGGAGACCACCTTCGTCCCGCTCACGGACGTAGAGGCCTGGGGGCGCGCCGTGCGACCCGAGACACGCCTGCTGTTCCTGGAGACGCCGAGCAATCCGCTCATGGAAGTGGCGGACATTGCGGCGCTTGCCGAGGTCGCACGGGCGCATCGGTGTCTGCTGCTGGTCGACAACTGCATGTGCACACCGGCTCTGCTCCAGCCGCTGAAGCTCGGTGCCGACATCGTGGTGCACTCGGGGACCAAGTATCTGGACGGGCAGGGACGATGTGTCGGCGGGGCCGTGGTGGTACGCGACGAGTTCATTCGGGCTGAAATCTTCAGCGTGCTGCGCACGGCCGGTCCCAGCATGAGCCCGTTCAACGCTTGGATCCTGCTCAAGGGGTTGGAGACGCTTCGGCTGCGGATGGAAGCGCACAGTGCGAGGGCTCTGGAGCTGGCGCGTTGGCTCGCCGGACACCCGGTGGTCACCCGCGTGCACTACCCGGGGCTCGCCTCTCATCCTCAGCACGAGCTGGCGGCCAGCTATCAGAGAGCATTCGGCGGTGTCGTCGCCTTCGAGGTGTACGGTGCGCGCGAGGCCGCCTGGAGCGTCATCGATGCGACCCGCTTCATCTCCATCACCGCCAATTTCGGAGACGCAAAGAGCACCATCACGCATCCCGCCACCACGACTCACGCGCGCGTGGCGCCGGAGCAACGCGCGGAGGCGGGGGTGAGTGAGAATCTCCTTCGTATCTCGGTGGGGCTCGAGGACATGGAGGACATCAAGCGCGACCTGGCTCGCGGGCTGGACGCCCTCGTGCCGCGTGCCGCCGGCGCTCCCACCACCGCGGTAGAAACCTGAACCACTCCTGGCGGGTTCGGCCCCGCCGCCCGGCGCTTGCGACTGCGCGGCACATGCCCCACCACCCGCGTACCTCCCCGCAAGGACCAATTCCTCGCATCACGCACCGGTGAGAAATGCAGAGCGGGCGCCCGCAGTAGAATGGGGATGCTCTCAGCGTTCCTTGCGGGCTCGGACCATGTCGGAAGACGAAGAGAGGCAGCATCATCGCCGCAATCTCCTCGCCATCTACCGCACGGCGCTCGAGGCGGTGGACGGACGGCTGCGGGTGCGCCAAGCGCTCCACGAGCGCCAGATGCCGTCGCCCCTCTATGCCGTGGCCATCGGCAAGGCGGCGACCTCCATGATGGCGGGGGCCTGCGACGCGCTGGGCGGCGGGCTCGCATCGGGTCTCGTGATCACCAAGGGCGGCTACGCTGAGTCTCTGTTTCCCGCCGGCGCACCGGTGCGGTGTCTGGAGGCTTCACACCCGGTACCCGACGAGAGCAGCCTGGTGGCCGGCCGGGAGTTGCTCGAGTTCATTGCGGACGCGCCCTCCGAGGCGAGCTTCCTGTTCCTCGTCTCGGGAGGGGCCTCCAGCCTGGTCGAGGTTCTGCCCGAGGGGTTGGGCACGGATTTCTTCAGGCGGACGAACGAGTGGCTGCTCGCCTCGGGGCTGCCCATCGGCGCGATGAACCGGGTGCGCAAACGGGTCTCGTGCATCAAGGGCGGCCGGCTGGCGTGCTACCTGAATGGGCGAGCGGCGCTCAACCTCCTCGTCTCCGATGTCCCGGGTGACGACCCCCGGGTCATCGGGTCCGGTCTGCTGATCCCGCACCATTCGGAGGATCTCGGCTTGCGCGGGATCTGCCTGCCCGAGTGGCTCGACACGGTCGCCGGAAAGGCGCCGCCGCTCCCGCCGCGCAGCGCTTTCCGCGCTGTGCGCAGCGAGATCGTCGCCCGTCCCGCGGACGCCGGGCGCGCTGCAGCGCGCGCGGGCGAGGAGTACGGCTACACGGTGTACGTGTACGACGATCTCGTCACCGGCGAGGCGGGCGACGCCGGGCGCCAGATCGTTCAGGAGGTGACAGCCGGCCCGACGGGACTCAGGGTGTGGATGGGGGAGACGACCGTGCATCTGCCGCCGCGACCGGGGCGCGGGGGGCGCTGCCAGAGCCTGGCTCTCGCCGCAGCGATGGAGATGGCGGGGCGCACGGACCTGTACCTGCTTGCGGTGGGTACGGACGGCACCGACGGTCCGGGTCAGGATGCCGGTGCCCTGGTGGACGGAGGCACCGTGGAGCGCGGGTGCCGGTCGGGGCTGGAGCCGGAGGCTTGCCTGGCGGCGGCCGATGCCGGCAGCTTTCTGGAGGCAAGCGGCGACCTGGTGCATACCGGGCCCACCGGCACCAACGTGATGGATCTGCACCTCGTGCTGAAAACACCCTGAAGAGTCCAGCGGGTACAGGCATCGTGGCCCGCACGCCGCGCTCCGCCAGTCACCCCTCGCAAGGGTTTCCCGCCCCGGGCAAGGATGAGGTTCGAGGATAACCGGGAGAGTCTTTGACCGGCCGCACCCGAGCGGCGTTATCATGAACCACCGTGACCCGATACGCTGAAGGTCAATTGGGGGCGAGTATGGATTTCTTGAAAGAGCTCGGTATCGAGCCGGTGAACGCGGGCGTGTGCACGGGCCCCGCTCGCTGGTCGGAATCCACGGCTGGCGGCGTCCTGGAGTCCATCAACCCGGCCACCAACGAACCCATCGCCAGCGTGCATCTCGCGACCGAGGAAGACTACGAGCACGTCATACGGGAGGCGCAGCGCGCTTTCGAGGACTGGCGCGCGATGCCGGCGCCGGCGCGGGGCGAGGTCGTGCGTCAGATCGGACTCGAGGTGCGCAGGTACAAGAGCCAGCTCGGCAGCCTGGTCGCCCTCGAGAACGGCAAGATCAAGGAGGAGGGCGACGGCGAGGTGCAGGAGCTCATCGACATGGCCGACTTTGCCGTCGGTCAGTCGCGCATGCTCTACGGAAAGACCATGCAGTCCGAGCGTCCGGGGCACCGCATGTACGAGCAGTGGCATCCGCTCGGGCTGGTGGGCGTCATCACCGCCTTCAATTTCCCAGTGGCGGTATGGTCCTGGAATGCGCTCGTGGCCGCCGCGTGCGGCAATGTCACCGTATGGAAGCCCTCACCCAAGACGCCTCTGACTTCCATCGCGTTGCAACACATCTGTAACCGCGTCATGGAAGCAAACGGTCTCACCGGAATCTTCAACGTGCTCGTCACCGACAGGGACGACCTGGCGGCGCGTTTCGTGGCCGATCGTCGCGTCCCGCTCATCTCGTTCACGGGCTCCACCGCAGTGGGCCGGCAAGTGGCGGAGACGGTGGGTGCGCGACTCGGGCGGACCGTCCTCGAGCTCAGTGGGAACAACGGAATCGTGGTGGACGAGACGGCGGATCTGAAGCTCGCGGTACCGGCCGTGGTCTTCGGTGCCGTCGGGACCGCCGGGCAGCGGTGCACGACGACACGTCGCGTCATCGCGCACGAAAGCATCTTCGACGACCTGGCGGCGCGGCTGGCCCACGCGTACGAGCAGGTCCGCATCGGCGACCCGCTGGAGCCCGGCGTGCTGATGGGACCGCTCATCGAACCAACGGCGGTGGAACGTTTCACCGCCGCCATCGCGGAGATCAAGCAGCTCGGCGGTGAGATCCTCTACGGCGGGCAGGTCATTCAGGGGCCCGGCAATTTCGTGCAGCCCACCCTCGTGCGGGCGCAGCCCGAGTGGGACATCGTGAAGCGCGAAACCTTCGCCCCGATCCTGTACCTCATGCGGTATCGGGCCTTGGACGAGGCCATCGCGATACACAATGACGTTCCGCAAGGTCTCTCGTCGGCGATATTCACGACTGATTTGCGGCACATGGAGCGGTTCCTGTCCGCCACGGGCAGTGATTGCGGCTTCGCCAACGTCAACATCGGCACATCGGGGGCTGAGATCGGCGGCGCTTTCGGCGGTGAGAAGGACACCGGCGGTGGGCGCGAGGCGGGCTCCGATGCCTGGAAAGGCTACATGCGCCGGCAGACAACGACTATCAACTGGAGCACGGAGCTGCCGCTCGCGCAGGGCATCAAGTTCGACATCGGTTGATGCCCTGATAAACGCCGCTTGGTGTTAAAAAGCGGCGGTCGGTAACGGCACTGAAGTTGGTGGAAGGAAGATGGCCAAGACGAAGTTCGACAAGCCTGAAACCCAGTGGATGCGTGAGCTTACCCCGGAGCAATACCGCGTGACGCGACAGAAGGGCACCGAGCCCCCGTTCAGCGGTAAGTACCACGACTGCAAGGACGCCGGCGTCTATCGCTGCGTGTGCTGCGGCAACGAGCTCTTCAGCTCGGAGACCAAGTACGACTCGGGCACCGGCTGGCCGAGCTTCTGGGCTCCCATCGACGAAGAGCGGGTGGGGACGGAGCGCGACGACAGTCTGGGAACGAGCCGCACCGAGGTGCTCTGCAGCGCTTGCGATGCGCATCTGGGGCACGTGTTCGAAGACGGCCCCGAGCCCACGGGGCTGCGCTATTGCATCAACTCCGCCGCCCTCGACCTCAAGCGCCGGTAGGGTGGGTTGAGGGAAGCGAAACCCACCATCAGGCCATGTCGGCGTAGGAGCAAACTTGCTCGCGAACGAGCGCGAACGGTCGCGGATTGCAATCCGCTGCCACAGACCTTCGGAGCCGCCGGTGCGGAACCTTACCGGCGGGAGCGCTTTGTAAACGCGACACGAAGAGGGGCAGGGCGTCAGTCGTCCCAGCGGTGATCGCGCACCTGCACGACGCCGCCCTCCACCCGCACGGGAAAGGTCTCCACGGGCTCGTAGGCGGGGGCGGAGAGCGCTTCGCCGGTCTTGATATCGAAGTGCGCGCCATGCCGCGGGCATACAATCTCGTTGCCCTCGATGGTGCCCCCCGTCAGCTGCCCGTAATCGTGCGTGCACACATCTTCGATGGCGTAGAACTCCCCATCGATGTTGAACACCGCGACCGTCGTATCCTCGAGCTCCGCGACCCGGCAGGTGCCGGGCTCGAGCTCGTCGAGCGTTGCCACGTTGACCCAATCCGACATCGCGACATATCTCCTGCGTCTAGGTACGTGTGCGCGGATGGGCTAGACGGCATGCGCCTGAGCGCTGCATTGTTAGCGTCCGACTACGGAATCCCACCCCCGTAGCGCGACAACCCGGCCAGCTAGAAGAAGCCGAGCTGCAGCTTGGCTTCCTCCGACATCCGGTCCGGCGTCCACGGTGGATCCCAAACGAGCTCGACGCGCGCGGCGGTCACGCCGGGCACCTGGCGTACCGCCTCCTCTACCGTACCCGGGAAGGTCTGCGCCACGGGGCAGCCTGGCGCAGTCAGCGTCATCTCGACGTCTACGGAGCCGGAGGAATCCACGTCGAGCCTGTAGATGAGCCCGAGGTCGTAGATGTTGACCGGGATCTCGGGGTCATACACCTGGCGCAGGGCGTCCGTGATTTGCTCCTTGAGCGCCTCGGGGTTCACATCATAGCCCTGTTCCATTTTCTGAATCCACTCGGTGAGGTCGGTCATGGCCTGCCCGCGGTTCACTCGGTCGACACGGTTTGCTCGGAATTCTTCAACGCCGCTTGCAGGGTGTGCCAGGCGAGCGTGGCGCACTTGACGCGCATGGGAAAATCCTTGACGCCCGCGAGAATGGAAAGCTTACCCACACGTTTCAACGACTCCTCCAAATCGGCGCTCGAGGTCAGCATGTCGTGAACGTCCTGAAACAAAGCCGCCGCCTCGGCCTCGGTCTTGCCCTTGAGGGCTTCGGTCATCAGCGAGGCGGATGCGGTGGAGATGGCGCAGCCGACGCCTTCGAAGCCGATATCCTCGATGATGCCGTCCTCCACCTGGACGTGCACGTGGAACTCGTCTCCGCACAGCGGGTTGAAGCCGTGGGCCGAGCGGTTGGTCTCGTGCGGCTTCTTCATGTAATTGCGCGGATTCCGATTGTGGTCGAGGATCACCTCCTCGTAGAGCGCGCGCAGGTCGCTCATCGGCCGAACACCTCCCGCACCTTCTCGAGACCGGCCATGAGCCTGTCCACCTCTTCCTTGGTGTTGTAGAGCGCGAACGAGGCGCGTGCCGTCGCCGGGACGCCGAAGCGGGCCATGAGGGGCATCGTGCAGTGGTGCCCCGTGCGGATGGCGATGCCCTCGTGATCCAGAATCGTGCCTACGTCGTGGGCGTGGACGCCGGCCACGACAAAGGACAATATGCTGGCCTTGTTCGAGGCGGTGCCGATGAGCTTCAGGCTGTTGAGCTGGCGAGCGGCTTCGGTGGCGTACGCCAGCACGTCGTGCTCGTGGGCGGCGACGGCGTCGAGCCCGAGTCCGGTGAGATAATCCACGGCGGCCCCGAGTCCCACCGCGCCGGCGATGTTCGGCGTCCCTGCCTCGAACTTGTAAGGCAAATCGTTGTACAGCGTCTCCTCGAAGCTCACCTTGCTGATCATATCGCCGCCGCCCTGATACGGCGGCATGTCGTCCAGCAGCTCCACCTTGCCGTAGAGCACCCCGATCCCCGTCGGACCGAACATCTTGTGCCCCGAGAAGGCGTAGAAGTCGCAGTCGAGATCCTGAACGTCGATTTTGAGGTGAGGAGCCGCCTGGGCGCCGTCGACGAGCACCGGAACGCCGCCGGCGTGGGCCGCCTCGATGATGCGGTGCACAGGATTGATGGTGCCGAGCGAATTGGAGAGATGCACGAGCGCGACCAGCCGCGTCCGGGGCCCCAGAAGCTGGAGGAACTCGTCGAACATCAGCTCGCCGTCGTCGTCGATCGGCGCTACGCGCAGCCTGGCCCCCGTCTGCTCGCAGACCATCTGCCAGGGCACGATGTTCGAGTGGTGCTCCATGTGCGTGATGAGGATCTCGTCGCCCTCTCCGAGCCGCGGGCGCGCGTAGCTTTGGGCCACCAGGTTGATGGCTTCGGTGGTCCCCCGGACAAAAACGATCTCACGGCGATCACGGCCGTTGACGAAGCGCCGCACCTTATCCCGCGCGCCCTCGTAAGCCTCCGTGGCGCGTTCGCTCAGCACGTGCACGCCGCGGTGGACGTTGGCGTTGCTCTCGCGGTAGTAGCGGCTCACGGCGTCGATGACCGCCTGCGGCTTCTGGCTGGTGGCGGCGTTGTCCAGGTAGACGAGGGGTTTGCCGTGTATCTCCTGATTCAGCACGGTAAAATCGGCCCGCACCCGGCGCACGTCGAACCCGGAGAGGGGCGATTCGCTCATGTCGGGCTTCACCTGGACTTTGTTCATTGGACGAGTCCTCGAACGTACTCGGCATTGGGCAGTCGCGTGACGAGAAGATTCTCGAGCAGCTCGCGCGCCGCGGCGAGCGGCATCCGCTCGATGATGTCCTGGGCGAAACCGTATGTCAGCAACGCCCGAGCCGCCTCGTAAGCGATACCCCGCGAACGCAGGTAGTAGATCATGTTCTCGTCGAGCTGTCCGACGGTCGCGCCGTGGGAGCACTTGACGTCGTCGGCGAAGATTTCGAGCTGCGGCTTGGTGTCCACTTCGGCATCCCGCGACAGCAGAAGATTCTTGTTCGATTGCTCGGCGTCGGATTTCTGCGCATTCGGATGGACGTAGACGCGCCCGTTGAATACGCCGCGTGAACGACCGTCCAGGATGCCCTTGTAGAATTCCCGGCTGGTGCCGTTCGCCTTGGCGTGATCGACGCGCGTGTGGTAATCGACGTGCTGGCGGCCACCGATCACGTACAGGCCGTTGAGCAGACACTCGGCACCCTCGTCGTGGAGGAGCACGTTGATATCGTTGCGCGCCAGGGCGCCGCCGAGCGAGACGGAATGCGAGTGAAAACGCGAGTCGCGTGCCTGGTGGACCTGCAGCGTGGATACGTGGAACGCGCGCGTGCTCTCCTGTTGCAGCTTGTAGTGGTCGAGCCGGGCACGGGCGCCGAGCGAGACCTCGGTGACGGAGTTATTGAAGTACACGGATGAGGCGGGGCTCACGTAGCTCTCGATCACGGCGCACTGACTGTTCTCACCGCACACGATGAGGTTACGCGGGTGCGTGGCGATGTCGTCGTCCTCGGAGAGCGACACGAAGAGAACGTGAATGGGGTCCGTCACGACGGTGTCCGGGGCCACGTGGATGTACACGCCGTCCTCGATGAAAGCGGTGTTGAGAGCGGTGAACGCGTGGGCGTCGATATCGGCATATCGGGCCAGATGGGGTTCCACGGCCTCGGGTGCGTCCTCGAGAACCCGTGCCAGACTGTCCACGGTGACACCCGCCGGCAGATGTCCGGGAGCGGAGAGCGCGGAGGACCGGAGGCCATCGACGAACGCGATCTGGTGGCAGCGGAGGTCGGGAAGTGCGAAGGTGCTGACGTCCACCGGCGCCGGCTCGCGCCGGGAGCCGAGGGGCGAGCGGAAGCTGCGCCTCTCGATGGGCGTCACCCGGGTGTATTTCCAGTCCTCCTGGCGCGGTGTCGGGAAGCCGAGGTGCTCGAAGCGGGCCAGGGCGCCCTGGCGGATCCGTTGCAGCCAGGAGACCCGGTTTCCGGGCAGCTGCGCCTCCACGGCGCCGAACTCGGAGATATAACGGGTGATGCTCGAATCCGTGGCGCTCATGTCGCCGCGGCCTCCTCGCGCAGCTGCGCGTAGCCTTTCTCCTCGAGCTCGAGAGCCAGCTCGCGGCCGCCGGACTTGACGATGCAACCGCCGTCGAGCACGTGCACGTGATCGGGCACGATGTAGTTCAGCAGCCGCTGATAGTGGGTGACGACCAGAAATGCTCGCTCCGGGCTGCGCATGGCGTTGACGCCGGCCGCCACGTCCTTCAGGGCGTCGATGTCGAGGCCCGAGTCCGTCTCGTCGAGAATGGCGAGGCGCGGCTCGAGGATGGCCATCTGGAACACCTCGTTGCGCTTCTTCTCGCCGCCGGAGAAGCCCTCGTTCACGGCGCGCTTGAGGAGCGCCTCGTCCATGTCCAGGGCCGTGGCCTTCTCGCGTGCGAGCTGCATGAAGTCCATGGCATCGAACTCCTCCTGGCCGCGCTGTTTGCGCACCGCGTTCACGGCGGCCTTGAGAAAGTAGATGTTGCTGACGCCGGGAATTTCCACGGGATACTGGAACGCCAGAAAGATTCCCGCATAAGCGCGCTCCTCGGGCGAGAGCTGGAGCAAATCCTTGCCCTCGTAGCGGACTTCGCCGCCCGTGACCTCGTATCCGTCGCGCCCCGCCAGGACGTGCGCGAGGGTGCTCTTGCCCGAGCCGTTCGGGCCCATCACCGCGTGCACCTCTCCGGGCTCGATCTCCAGGTTCACGTCCCTGAGGATTTCCTTGCCCTCGACGCTCACGCGCAGGTTCTTGATGCTCAGCATTGATCCTTACTCACTTCGGACTAATCCAGCCTGAAACAGGAGCTCGTCGTCGGACGACCGCGAAGACCGGCGGACGGTTATGACCCCCCGTCCGCTCGCGTCGGGGCTCTATCAGCCCACTGCACCCTCGAGGCTCACGCTCAGAAGCTTCTGCGCCTCGACCGCGAACTCCATCGGCAGCTCCTTGAACACTTCCTTGCAGAAACCGTTCACGATCAGCGACACGGCGTCCTCTTCCGACATCCCGCGCTGGCGGCAGTAGAACAGCTGATCGTCGGCGATCTTGGACGTGGTCGCCTCGTGCTCCACCTTCGCCGTCGGATTCTTGACCTCCACGTACGGAAACGTATGCGCCCCGCACTTGTCCCCCATCAGCAGCGAATCACACTGCGTGTAGTTGCGAGCGTTCTCCGCACCTTTCGCCACGCGAACGAGGCCGCGGTACGCGTTGTTGCCGCGCCCGGCCGAGATGCCCTTCGACACGATGGTGCTGCGGGTGTTACGGCCGACATGGATCATCTTGGTACCGGTGTCGGCCTGCTGGTAGTTGTTGGCCAGGGCGACCGAGTAGAACGCTCCCACGGAGTTGTCGCCCTTGAGCACGCAGCTCGGATATTTCCACGTGATCGCCGAGCCCGTCTCCACCTGGGTCCAGGAGATCTTGGAGTTCACGCCGCGGCACTCGCCGCGCTTGGTCACGAAGTTGTAGATACCGCCGCGGCCCTCTTCGTCGCCCGGGTACCAGTTCTGCACCGTGGAGTACTTGATCTCGGCGTCGTCGAGGGCGACGAGCTCGACCACGGCCGCGTGGAGCTGGTTTTCGTCGCGCTGCGGCGCGGTGCATCCCTCGAGGTAGCTGACGTAGCTTCCTTCCTCGGCGATGATCAACGTGCGCTCGAACTGGCCCGTGTTGGCGGCGTTGATGCGGAAGTAAGTGGAGAGCTCCATGGGACAACGCACGCCCTTGGGGATGTAGCAGAAGGACCCGTCGGTGAATACCGCCGAGTTGAGGGAAGCGAAGAAGTTGTCCGTGTGAGGCACCACCGTGCCCAGGTATTGCTCCACCAGCTCGGGATGGTTCTTCACCGCCTCTGAGAAAGCGCAGAAGATGATGCCCTGCTCGGAGAGCTTCTCCTTGAAGGTCGTGGCCACCGAGACGCTGTCGAAGACCGCGTCCACCGCCACCCCGGCCAGGGCCGCGCGCTCCTCGAGCGGAATGCCGAGCTTCTCGTAGGTCTCGAGCAGCTTCGGGTCGACCTCGTCCAGGCTCTTGGGCGCGTCCTTTCGGGACTTCGGCGACGAGTAGTAGGAGATGGCCTGGAAGTCGATGGGCGGATGGTGCACCGTCGCCCACTTGGGCACGGTCATGGTGGTCCAGTGGCGGTAGGCGTTGAGCCGCCACTCCAGCATGAACTCGGGCTCCCCCTTCCTGGCGGAGATGTGGCGGATGACGTCCTCGTTCAGTCCGGGCGGCACCGTGTCCGACTCGACCTCGGTATAGAAGCCGTGCCGGTAGCGCTTCTGTACGAGTTCCTGAACGTCCTGCGACTTGGTGGCCATGCCTCACCTCATCTGCGTCGCGCGCCTCCCGGCCGCGCGATGGCGCGTGCCGGAATTCCTGACTAAATCGCTCAAGAATTGTACGCTTTCCCAAGGAAAACAGTCAACAATTCCCGCCCTCTGTCGGGCCTTTACAGGTACTACACGCCATTCTATCGTGGATCTCACCGAGCGCCGGCGAGCCCTTCCGGCTCTCGCGCACCCTGTGCCGACCCACCGGCGGGCTCCAGATCCAGGGCCGCCGCCAGCAGCGCCCGGGTGTAAGCAGATCGCGGGTGCACGAAGACCTCCTCGGCGGGTCCGTGCTCGAGCACGCGACCCTCGCGCATCACCATGACCTCGTCGCTCAGAGCCCGGACCACCTTGAGGTCGTGACTGATGAAGAGATAAGCGAGCCGGTGGCGCGTCTGCAACGCCCGCAGAAGCTCCACGATCTGCGCCTGCACGGAGCGGTCCAGAGCCGAGGTTGGCTCGTCCAGGACCACCAGGCGGGGCTTCAGCACCATGGCGCGTGCGATGGCAATGCGTTGGCGCTGTCCGCCCGAGAATTCGTGCGGGTAACGGTGGCGGCTCTCGGGGTCGAGCTGGACCTCCTGCAGCGCCTCCACGATCATCGCATCACGCTCTTGCGCAGACCCGCCGAGCCGGTGTGCGCGCAGGCCCTCCTCGACGATCTGCGCCACCGACATCCGCGGGCTGAGGCTTCCGTAGGGGTCCTGGAACACGATCTGCATCTCGCGCCGCAGCGGTCGCAGCTGCTTCGAGCGCAGCCCCTGGATCTCGCGCCCGCCAAAGACCATCGAGCCCCTGCTGCGCTCGAGGCGCAGCAGGGCGAGGCCGAGCGTCGTTTTGCCGGACCCGCTCTCGCCGACCACGCCGATGGTTTGGCCCTCGCGTACCGTCAGCGAGATGCCGTCCACGGCCTTGATGTGGTCGACGGTGCGGCGCAGGACCCCGGCCTTGACCGGAAACCAGACCTTGACGTCGCGGGCGCGCAGCACTTCCGGAGCGCCGGCGGCCGCCCGCGAGGGCCGCCCGGCGGGCTCGGCCTCGAGGAGGTGGCGGGTGTAGGGGTGCTTGGGGCGCGCGAAGAGGATCTCCGTGTCCGCATGCTCCACGATGCGTCCCGCCTGCATGACATAGACGCGCTCCGCCATCCGGCGCACGACGCCGAGGTCGTGGGTGATGAGCAGCAAGGCCATCTTCAGGCGCGCCTGCAGGTCCTTGAGCAGCTCGAGGATCTGCGCCTGAATGGTGACGTCGAGGGCGGTGGTGGGCTCATCGGCGATCAAGAGCTCCGGTTCGTTCGCGATGGCCATGGCGATCATCACCCGCTGCCGCTGGCCGCCGGAGAGCTGGTGCGGATACGCCTTCAAGCGCCGTTCCGGATCCGGAATGCCGACCAGATCCAGGAGCTCGACGATACGTTCGCGAGCGCGCCGGCCGGCGAGTCGCTGGTGCAGGAGCAGGGTCTCGCCGATCTGCTTCTCCACCGTGTGCAGCGGATTCAGCGAGGTCATCGGTTCCTGGAAGATCATGCTGACGCGCGCCCCCCGCACCCCGCGCAGTAACGTCTGCGGTACCCCGAGAAGCTCCCGGCCCTCGAGCAGGACGCGGCCCCGGGGATGATGGGCGTGCGGGTAGGGCAGCAGCCCCAGCACCGACAGCGCCGTCACGGACTTGCCCGAGCCGCTCTCTCCGACCAGCGCGACGGACTCGCCTTTGTCGATGGTGAGCGACACGTCCTGGACCGCGGGAACGGCCTTGGCTCCCTGCCCGAAAGACACGCAGAGCTCGGCGATCTCGAGCAGCTTACCCGGCATGTCTCACCGTTGTGTTCTTCGCGGATTTCCGGGCAACCGCGCTGACGCGCGCCGTTCCAGATGGGTCCCGGGGTATGTGCCGCGCAGTCGCACGTCCCGCAGGGCGGGGCCGACAGTGGGCCCGAGCGCTACCGGGCCCGACGCACGCTCAAACGAAGCCCCCGGAAGCGTCGAGCGGGCACGGCGCGGCCCCGCACGCGTTCGAGGTTGCCGGGGTGTTTCCGGCTCACCGCGCATCTCCTCCACAGCGCCGCCCCGTCGCCCGGTCACCGCGTCTTCCTCGGATCGAAGGCGTCGCGCGCCGCCTCGCCGATGAATATCAGCAGGCTGAGCATGATCGCCAGGACCAGAAACGCCGCGATCCCCAGCCACGGCGCGTGGAGATTCGCCTTGCCCTGCGCCAGCAGCTCGCCCAGCGACGGCGACCCTGGCGGCAGTCCGAACCCCAGGAAATCGAGCGATGTGAGGGTGGTGATGGACCCGTTCAAGATAAAGGGCACGAAGGTCAGGGTGGCGACCATGGCGTTGGGCAGCACGTGCCGGAACATGGTCGTCGCGTTGCCGACGCCGAGGGCCCGCGCCGCTCGCACGTACTCGAAGTTCCGTGCACGGAGGAACTCGGCGCGCACCACGCCGACCAGCGCCATCCAGCTGAACAGCAGCATGAGACCCAGGAGCCACCAGAAGTTGGGCTCCACGACACTGGCCAGAATGATGAGCAGGTACAGCACCGGCAGCCCGGACCAGATCTCGATGATGCGTTGAAAGAGAAGGTCCACCCAGCCGCCGAAATAGCCCTGGATGGCGCCGGCGAAGACCCCGATGACGGAGCTCGCCAGCGTGAGGGTCAGCCCGAACAGCACCGAGATGCGAAACCCGTAGATGAGCCGCGCCGCCACGTCGCGGCCCTGGTCGTCGGTGCCCAGCCAGTTCTCGGTGCTGGGTGGGGAGGGGGCAGGCGTAGGCAGGTCGTAGTTGATGGTCTCGTAGCTGTAGGGGATGGGGGGCCAGATCATCCACCCCTTCTCGTTGATGAGCCCTGCCACGTACGGATCGCGGTAGTCGGCCTCGGTAGGAAACTCGCCACCGAAGGTTGTCTCCGCATAGCTGGTCACCACCGGAAAGTAGGGCTTTGCGTCGTAGACGACCAGCAACGGCTTGTCGTTGGCGATCATCTCTGCGAACAGACTGGCCGTGAAAAGAACGAGAAAGATCCACAGCGAGTAGTAACCGCGGCGGTTTGCGCGGAAATTGTGCAGCCGGCGGCGATTGAGCGGGCTCAGCTCGAGATGCACGATGGTGGCTCCGGGGTGCGTCGATATCCAACCACGAAGGTCACGAATGGCACGGAGAGCATTGAACCACGAAGGTCACGCAGAGCACGAAGAGAGAAACAGCAATCCACGAAACTTTCGACGACGACCCGGCGGCCGCGGTGGTGTTCCCCTCCGTAACTTGCGCTCGCGAGCCCTGGGCGCAGTGACTTCGTGAGCTTCGTGTTCTTCGCGGTTTTGAAAAATGCGTGTCTCATTGCCCGCCCGGGGTCAAACTTCGCGGGTCTCGAAGTCGATGCGTGGGTCGATGACGACATACATCAAGTCGCCGGCGAGGTTCAGTATCAGGCCCAGCAGGGTGAAGATGTAGAGGGTGCCGAACATCACCGGGTAGTCGCGATTGATGGCCGCCTCGAAGCCGAGCAGTCCGAGCCCGTCCAGCGAGAAGATCACCTCGATGAGCAGAGCCCCCGTGAAGAGCACGCCGACGAATGCGGCCGGAAATCCCGCCACCACGATGAGCATGGCGTTGCGGAATACGTGACCGTACAGCACCCGGCGCTCGTTCGCGCCCTTGGCACGGGCGGTCATCACGTATTGCTTGTGAATCTCCTCGAGGAACGAGTTCTTGGTCAACATCGTCAAACCAGCGAAGCCTCCGATGACCATGGAGAGCACCGGGAGCGCAATGTGCCAGAAATAATCTGCAATGCGTGCGGGCCAGCTCAGCTCATCCCAGTTCTCCGACACCAGTCCCCGCAGCGGGAACCAGTCCAGGAAGCTTCCCCCTGCGAACAGCACGACCAGCAGTACGGCGAACAGGAAGCCCGGTATGGCGTAGCCGACGATGACCACGGCGCTGGTCCAAACGTCGAAAGCCGAGCCGTCGCGCACGGCTTTGCCGATACCGAGCGGTATGGAGATCAAATAGACGAGCAAGGTCGTCCAGAGACCGAGCGAGATCGAGACGGGCAGTTTGTCCACGATGAGCTCGAGCACGGTGCGATCGCTGAAGAAGCTCTCGCCGAAATCGAAGGTGGCGTAGTTGCGCAGCATCTGCAGGAAGCGCTCGTGGGCGGGCTTGTCGAAGCCGTAAAGCTTCTCGATCTCGGCGATCAGATCCGGATCGATGCCGCGCGCCCCGCGGTATTTGCTGTCGCCGCCCTCGCCGTCACCGCTGGCCTGCGAACCGCCGCCTCCGAAGAGCTCCGCCTGCTCGCTGCCCGCGAAGCGGGCCGTGGCCTCCACTCCGCGGCCTTTGATCTCCGCGATCAGCCGCTCTACCGGTCCCCCCGGGGCGGCCTGAACGATCACGAAATTGACCAGCATGATCCCGAACAGCGTCGGGATGATGAGCAACAGGCGGCGGATGATGTAGGCGGTCATGTCCTGTCGCGCTTGCGCCCTGCTCCGGTGTAGGAGTAGGAGCGAGCTTGCTCGCGAATGAACGATTCGGCGGGTGGGACGCCTTTCAAGCTACTGGAACAGGCCGGATTTACGTTGCTCGAGACGGGTGGCCTTTGCCTGGTCCACCCACCAGGTATCGAAGCCGAGGGCATACTTGGGAGAGACGGTGGGGCGGTCGAATTTGTTCCAGTGGGCGACCCTGAAGGCCCGAATGTGCCAATGAGGAATGACATAGTGCCCCCATAGGAGCACGCGATCCAGTGCTCGGGTGCGCTGGATGAGCGAGCCGCGATCGGGGGCGCTGACGACCAGCTCCACGAGCTCGTCCACGGCGGGGTCACGGATGCCCGCCAGGTTGCCACTGCCGGGTATGTCCGCGGCCTCTGTCGTCCAAAATTCCCGCTGCTCGTTGCCCGGTGACAGCGACTGCCCGCGGGAGAACACGATCATATCGAAATCGAAGCTCTCCACGCGGTTCTCGTATTGCGCCGGGTCGACGGTGCGCACTCGCATGTCGATGCCCAGACGCTCGAGGTTCCGCTGGAACGGCAGGACCACGCGCTCGAACGCCGGGCTGATCAGCATCATCTCGAAGCGCATGGGCCGTCCCGTCGCCGCGTGGACGAGCTGTCCGTCTTGCACCCCCCAGCCCGCCTGCTTGAGGAGCGTGAGGGCCTTGCGCAGGTTTCGCCGTATGTTCCCCGAGCCGTCCGTCGAGGGCGGTTCGTACGGCTGCGTGAACACCTCCCCGGGCACGCGTCCCCGGAAGGGCTCCAGGACCTCCAGCTCTTCGGGACTCGGCAGGCCCCGAGCGGCCAGCTGCGAGTTCGAGAAATAGCTGGTGGTGCGCGTATAGGCGCCGTAGAAGAGATTCTGGTTGGTCCATTCGAAGTCGAATGCGTGGGCGATGGCCCACCGCACGCGCCTGTCCCGGAATATCTCGCGGCGCGTGTTGAATACGAAGCCCTGCATCCCGGTGGGCAGCTCGTGCGGGATCTCCTCCTTGACGATGAACCCCTCCTCGAGGGCCGGACCGTCGTAGCCCGTGGCCCAGCTCTTCGCGATGTTCTCGACTCGGAAGTCGTACTCTCCGGCCTTGAAGGCTTCCAGCGCCACCGTCGCATCGCGATAGTAGTCGTGGCGGATGCTGTCGAAGTTGTTCCTGCCGGTATTCACGGGGAGGTGGGCGCCCCAGTAGTCTTCCACGCGCCGATAGGTGATGGAGCGGCCCGGATTGACGGAGTCGACGCGGTAAGGCCCGCTGCCCAGGGGCGGTTCCAGCGTGGTTTCCTCGAAGTTTTTCCCCGACCAGTATGCCTTGGAGAGGATGGGCATCTGGCCCACGATCAGAGGCAGCTCGCGGTTGTTTTCCGTGTTGAAGAGGAAACGCACCGTGCGCTCCCCTGCGCGTTTCGCCTCGACGACGTTCGCATAGTAGGCGCGGTAGAAAGGATGGCCCTCCTGTTTCAATGCCTCGAGGGTGAACACCACGTCCTCGACCGTGATAGGGCTGCCATCGTGAAACCGCGCTTCCGGGCGAAGCTCGAATTCGACCCAGGAACGGTCCTCGGGAATCCGTATCTCCTTCGCGATCAGGCCGTATTCGCTGAACGCCTCGTCGTCCGCGTGGTAGGTGAGGCTGTCGAAGAGGTTCAGCAGCCCGGCAGCGGAGCTGCCCTTGAGAATGAACGGATTGAGGTTATCGAAGGTTCCTATCTGCGCCAGCCGCACGCTCCCGCCTTTGGGGGCCGCGGGATTGACGTAGTCGAAGTGCTCGAATGCGGGACCGTACTTGGGCTCTCCGTGAAGAGCAATTGCATGGGCGCGAATGATATCGCCGTCGCCCACCTGCTCTGCACGCGCGCCTGCTAGGCAAACGCACACCATCGCCGCCGCTATCGCCAGCGGTGCCCGGCATCGCTGCATCATAGGCGCGCTCTCAAGCCCTCTTTCTCAAGTTCCCTAAGGGGTGTCCGCTAACAAGCTACGTGGCTCCCTGCGGCGGGTCGCCGTTGCGCGTGCCGCAAGCATCGTGAGCCGTTATCCTGCGCGCGAGCGGCGACACGGTCAACTCCGCAGCGGGCCGCCCCGGTGCTCCATACGCCGTATCAGCGGCAGCGGAAGTCGCCGGGCACGAAGCGAGGCCGGCCGGCTCGTCGAGAGAAGGCGTGAAAAATGCGCGCACCAAGCTCTATAATAGTATTTTCGGTTGTTCCGCGCAGCGCCGACCGCCAAGGCGTGGGGTTGGGAACCAGGGTGCGCTCAAAGGGGAGACGGCGGCTGCGGCCGCCGCAAACTGTGACGTCGAACTTCGACGCCGACTCCGGGCGCGCGAGCGCTCCGGCGCGAGGGCGTCAGCCACGCCCCGCCGACGTGACGCCCGCATTGTGCACCGCGGCAATCGCCGCCGCACGCCTTCAGGCCGCACCCCTTCGACATTCCCGTCCCCTGACCGGATTCCCAACGACGTCTTCGGCTTCGGCTCTCTGCCCGGGGGCCCGTGCGCAGTCGGCAGGGCCCGCCGGCTGAAGGGGGACGAATGTCCACCGTGCTCATCATCGACGATCAGTCCACCAGCCGCATGATCATGGAGGAGGTCGTACGTTCGGTGGAAGGCGTGACGCACGTGCAAGCCTTTCCCAGCCCCATGGAAGCCCTCAAGTGGGCGAAGAGCCATCCGCCGGACCTGGTGCTCACCGACTACAAGATGCCGCATATGGACGGCGCCGAGTTCACGCAATGGCTGCGCAAGATCCCCGCCTGCGCTGACATCCCCTTGGTGATTATCACGGGCGTAGACGAGAAGCCGGTGCGCTATCGTGCTCTGGAAGCCGGCGCCACGGATTTTCTCACCAAGCCCATCGATCACCACGAGTGTCGCGCTCGGTGCCGCAATCTGCTGCTGCTCCGCCAGCAACAACAGATCATCAAAGAGCGGGCGAAATGGTTGGAACGGCGGGTCAATGACGCCGTCCAGGAGATCCGCGATCGCGAGAAGGAGACCCTGCTGCGCCTGGCCAGGGCGGGCGAATACCGCGACGAGGGTACGGGTAACCACGTCCTTCGTATGGCGGCGTACGCCCGCCTCATCGCGGAGGGCCTCGGTCTCGGGGAGGACGAGTGCGACCTCATCGAGAAGGCAGCCCCGATGCACGATGTCGGTAAGATTGGTATCCCGGATCGGGTGCTGGGCAACGCCACCGACCTCAGCCCCGATGACTGGGAGATAATGAAAACCCACGTCACTATCGGGTACGATATTCTTCGTGGAAGCCCTTCCACCTACCTCAAGACCGGCGCTATCGTGGCGTTGCGTCACCACGAGCGCTACAACGGAGAGGGCTACCCGGATGGCCTCAAGGGAGAGGAAATCCCGCTCATCGCCCGCATCGTCGCCGTCGCCGATGTTTACGACGCCCTCGTGACCGAGCGCCCGTACAAAAAGGCGTGGTCGATGCAGCAGGCGATCGACTACCTGGTCGCCCAGAAAGACGCGTACTTCGATCCGAAGTGTGTGGACGCGTTCGTCAGCCGCCTGGACCAGGTGGCCAGGATTCAGGAGCAGTACCGGGACACTCGAGAAATCAGCAATCGGTGAACCACGCAACGAACAATGAGGCGTCCAGGCCTGGGTCCTCCCTGGTGAGCGCGCTGCGTGCGCGGTTCATGGAGTGCCGGGACAGCGAGCCCGAGCAGGCGGTCATACGTCTTTCGATCGGAATCCTCATCTTCGCCTATCTGTGGATCTCGGCGCAGTTCCGCGCTCTCGACAGTGAGCACATCTACGGCCTCACGATAGCCGGCGCATTCGTCGTCTTTAGTTTCGGCATCCTTGCAGCCATCGCGATACGACCGAGAAAATCGGTCCCACGACGCCTCTTGGGCATGTTCGGCGACCTGTCCACGCTCACCGCGTTCATGTATTTGACCGGAGAGGTCGGCACACCGCTTTATTTCGTGTATTTATGGGTCACTTTCGGCAATGGTTTCCGGTATGGGGTCAAATACCTGTACGTCTCGATGCTGATGAGCGGCGCCGGGTTCGGATTTCTGCTCTTTCAAAATGACTTCTGGTCTGCGCATTTCAAGTTCGGTATCGGGTTGTTGGTGGGCATGCTGTTGCTCGCGCTGTACGTGTCGACGCTCATCAAGCGGCTCGCCGAGGCCACCATGCGGGCGACGGAGGCGAACCGGGCAAAGAGCCGATTTCTGGCCAACATGAGCCACGAGATCCGCACCCCTCTCAACGGCGTGATCGGTATGAGCGAGCTCCTCAAGGATACGCCGCTCAACCACGAGCAACGGGATTTCGTACAGACCATTCATGCGTCGGCGCATACGCTGCTCTCGCTTATTGACGACATTCTCGATATCTCCAAGATCGAGGCAGGCAAGTTCACGGTCGAGCACACCGATTTCGATCTTCATCGTCTGGTCAGCAGCGCCGTGCGCATGTTGAGGCCGCAAGCGGAGCAGAAGGGCCTCACGCTCACTCTTCACATTGCGCCGGAGGTTCCGTTCCTGCTCCGTGGCGATCCCCTGCACCTCCGTCAGGTGCTCATTAATTTGATTGCGAACGCGATCAAGTTCACGAGCGAGGGCGGTGTCGAGGTGCGGGTCAGGCGTACGGGCGGCGATGAGGAGAAGGTCGCCGTACGTTTCGAGGTCAAGGACACCGGCATCGGGATTCCGGAAGAGGCTCAGTCGTTGATCTTCCAGAGCTTTTCCCAGGCGGATGAGTCGACGACCCGCCGTTACGGAGGCACGGGGCTCGGCACCGCGATCAGCAAGCAGCTCGTCGAGCTGATGGGCGGAGATGTCGGCCTCGCCAGCACGCCCGGCCAGGGCTCTTGCTTCTGGTTCGCGTTGAGCTTCGGGCTGCAGCAAGGAATCGGTGACCGCGATGACGCGGCGCTGGGGTCGCTGGAGAACACGAAGGCCCTGCTCGTTACCGCGGACACCGACGATCGGCGCAAGATTCGCAAGTACATCGCCGGCTGGGGCGCTGACACTGATATGGCGGCGAACAGCGCACAAGCGTTCGCGAAGCTCGTCGCTGCGGCGAACAACGAGGAGTCTTTCAATGTAGCGGTCGTCGATCATCGCTACCTCGATATCGATCCCATCGCTTTCGCGAATTCCACGCGTACAGAGCCGTCGTTACGAAGCACGTCCCTCATCCTTATCGGTCCGCGTTTCGAGTCCAAGTTCGAGCAGGCGCTCTTCCAGGCGGGATACTCGTCCCTGGTGCACGCTCCGGTGGACAAGACGCTGCTCTTCAATGCGCTGCATGCCGCTTCGGCCGCACCGGTCGAGGAGCCGAATGTCACGCGCCTCATCGATCACTACCAGTCCAAGGGCCTGGCGCCGAGCCTCGATATCCTGGTGGCCGACGACAACCCTACTAACCGCAAAGTGACCAAGAAGATACTGGAGCGGGTGGGTCACAAGGTGTATGTCGTCGAGAACGGCGAACAGGCCATGGACGCCCTCGAGGAGCACGATTTCGACGTCGCGGTCTTCGACATGCACATGCCGGTCATGGACGGCATCCAGGCGGCGAAGCTCTATCGCTTCTCGAATCCGGATCGACGGGACATGCCGTTCATCATCCTGACGGCGAACGCGACGACGGAGGCGGTACGCGAATGCGAGGAAGCCGGTATGGAGGCCTATTTGTCCAAGCCGGTGCGGCCCCAACGCCTGCTCGACACCATCAACAACGTGGTGCTATCGCGAGAGAGCGCCTTGGCGCGTGAGCGCAGCATGGAGAGCCTTCGGCCGCAGCGCTCGGGGACGGAGCTCGCCGAGCCGGATGCCGATCTGCTCGACCGCTCCAAGCTGGAGGAGCTGGCGGCGCTCAGTACGGATTCCGCGTTCCTCAAGGAGCTGGTGGAGGGTTTTATCAAGGACGCGGAGCTGCTGCTGGTGGATATGGCGGAGGCGGCCGCACGCGCACGCTGCGAGGCCTTCAAAGACCTCGGTCACGCGTTGAAGGGCAGTGCCGGCAGCGTGGGTGCGTTACGGCTCTACGAGCTGAGCATCCGCGCCTCGCGCTCGAACGGAAAGTTGACCCCCGAGGAGGCCGGCGCGATCGTCGAAGATCTCTGGACGGCCTTCACCTCGACCCGCACCGCGCTGCGCGATTACCTGGAGGAGCACGAAAGCACCGCTTCGCGGAATTGAGGCGACTGCACCCCCAGCCGGCCCCCGGTCTCGTCCAACATCTGGATGCTGCCGGGTTCAGCCTCAGTATGCCTCGGCGCAGGCTTGCTCGGCCTCGGGCCAACCCCGAGCGCCAACCGACGAGTGTGCTTTGCGGCTGCGCATCGAGGCGTCGGCCGTGCCTGCGCGATTGAGCTGGTTCTGAGCCTTGACGAGTCGTTCCATGATGCGCAGATCCTTGTCGCTCAGCTTCAGCGAACGATCCACCCAGAGCATGGCGATGCCCATCAGCTCTTGGTAGCTGATTGGATTCACCAGGTGGCGAATGGCATGGATGGCGGTCGTACCGTTCTGGAACCGACGCTGCTTCTTGGCGTAGGCGTAAACCGCCTCTTCACCCTCTCCGTCATTGGCCAGCACGTCCACGATGCCCATGGCGTGGAGGTCCGGAGCGCTGTAGGTCCGGCCGCTCAGGATCAATCGTTCGGCCTGTGCAGCGTTCAGGCGGCGTGCGAGGAAGCTGTATGCNNAAGCTGTATGCGCCCATCCCGGGGAACAGGTTGAACAGAATCTCCGGTAAGCCCATAGTGGCGCTCCGCTCGGCGACGATCACGCTGCTGGAGAGCGCCGCCTCGAAGCCCCCGCCGAGGGCGCTGCCCTGGACCAGCGATATGGTCGTGACGGGCAGATCCAGGCTCATCGAGTTCGGATACAGTACATCGATGCAGGCCTTGGCGTAGCCTCTCAGGCCGTCGCGATCCTGCTTGTGTATGAGCTCCAGAAAAAGATCGAGATCGCCCCCGAGATTGAACGTGCCGGTTGTGCGCGACCCCAGAACCAGAAAACGAAACTGTTCCGCAGGCAGCGCTACGGTATCGTATGCGGCCACCAGTTGGTGCTGGAAACGCCTGATCTCCGCGAGCAGCTCCAGGTTGAAGCATGGGCGGGGCGTCGGGTCCATGAAAAACCACATAATCCCAGGCTCGGGGTCATGGCGGAACGAGAGGGAGCGATAGGTATCGAGGAAGGGGAGGGTCTGCTGTTGTGGGTTCATCGTTGTCCTCCAGGCGGTTTTTTGAGAGAGTGCCGGGCCCTCCGAGGCGATGCGGGGCCCTGATTGTTGGGGAAGTAATATACTTTTAATAGCACTATCGACCTTCAGAATACAAGCGACGACCTCCGATCTTGATAGTCAATCGCCTGTTCTCACCCGCTCTTGGGAGAATTTGCCGCTGCCGGGGAGGGGGAGGCCGGCGTGCACGGGCCCCTGCGGGAACTTTCCGCGTGCGGCTGCCATCGAAGGCCCCGTCTCTCCGGTGAGGCGCACGGACCCGACGCAGGGATGGCCAAGACCCGAATCCTGTTACTGATAATCGTTCTCGGAGCGGTTGTCGGTTTTTTCGGTTTGGACCTCGGGCGGTTCCTCACCCTCGAGTATTTTCGGTCCCAGCAGGCCGCCATCACGGCCTGGCATCACGCCCATCCCTGGGAGGCCGCGCTCGGGTTCTTCGCGGTGTACGTGGCAGTGACCGGTCTGTCGCTGCCGGGCGCGGCGGTGATGACGCTGGTGGGCGGGGCCATCTTCGGGCTGCTCCGGGGCACCGTCATCGTCTCTTTCGCGAGCACCCTGGGCGCGACGCTCGCGTTTCTCGTATCCCGGCTTCTGCTGCGCGACATCGTGCAGAGCCGGTTCGGGAGGAGTCTGAGAGCAGTGAATGAGGGCATTCGCCGTGAAGGCGCTTTCTATCTCTTCACGTTGCGGCTCGTCCCCGCCTTCCCGTTCTTCGTGATCAATCTGGTCATGGGGCTCACGCCTCTACGGACCCTGACCTTCATGGTGGTCAGCCAGATCGGAATGCTCCCCGGAACCGTGGTTTACGTGAACGCCGGAACACAGCTTGCGCAGATCGACACTCTCGCGGGCGTTCTGTCGCCCGGGGTCATCGTGTCTTTTACCCTGCTGGGTGTTTTCCCGCTCGTCGCCAAGAAAACGGTGGATTACATGAGGTCACGTAAGGTCTTACGCAAATATGCCAGGCCCCGACGCTACGACCGCAATCTCGTGGTCATTGGCGCGGGCTCGGCCGGGCTCGTGAGCGCCTATATTGCGGCCGCGGTGAAAGCCAAGGTGACACTGGTGGAAAGGCACCGGATGGGTGGCGATTGCCTGAATACCGGCTGCGTGCCGTCCAAGGCGTTCATTCGCTCGGCGCGTTTCCTGGCCGACGTGCGACGCGCCCGGGCGCTCGGATTCAAGTCCGCCGACGTCGATTTCGACTTCGCGGATGTCATGGCCAGGGTCCAGCGCGTCATCTCGACCATCGAGCCGCACGATTCGGTCGAGCGCTACACGGCGCTCGGCGTGGAATGCCTCCGGGGGAAGGCCCGTATCGACTCCCCCTACGCGGTGGAGGTGGACGGCCGCGTCCTCACCACGCGCAATATCGTCATTGCAGCCGGCGCGCGTCCCTTCGTCCCTCCCATACCGGGCATCGAGGAGGTGGGTTATCTCACGTCGGACACCGTATGGGAGCTGCGTAGCCTGCCCGCCCGGCTGGTCGTGCTCGGTGGGGGACCGATCGGCTGTGAGCTCGCGCAGTGCTTCGCTCGTTTTGGCAGCCGGGTCACCGTGGTGGAGATGCTTCCGCGCCTGCTGGTGAAGGAGGATGCGGAGATCTCCGAGAAGGTCATGGATCGTTTCCGGGACGAGGGTATCGATCTGCGGCTCGAGCACAAAGCCAGAGCGTTCCGCGTACAGGGGAACGAGAAGCTGCTCCTCTGCGAGCACGGGGGGGAGGAGGTCGCGATCCCCTTCGACGAGGTGCTCGTTGCCGTCGGCCGCGTCGCCAACACCGAGGGTTACGGGCTCGAGGATCTGGGCGTCCCGCTCACCTCTGCGGGCACCGTGGAAGTGAACGGAAAGATGCAGACCATCTATCCCAACATCTACGCGTGCGGAGACGTGAGCGGTCCCTTTCAATTCACGCACATCGGTGCGCACCAGGCGTGGTACGCGACCGTGAACGCGCTCTTCGGCGGACTGAAGACGTTCACGGCCGACTACTCGGTCGTGCCCTGGGCGACCTTCACCGACCCCGAGGTCGCGCGGGTCGGTCTCAACGAGACCGAGGCCCGACAGCGGGGCATCGATTACGAGGTCACGACATACGGTATCGAAGAGCTGGACCGGGCCATCGTCGACGAGGCGGCGCACGGCGTGGTCAAGGTGCTGACGATCCCGGGCAAAGACAGGATCCTGGGCGTGACTATCGCGGGTGAGCACGCGGGCGAGATCATCAGCGAATACGTGCTCGCCATGCGGCACGGACTCGGACTCAATCGTATCCTGCGGACGGTGCATATCTATCCCACCCTGGCGGAGGCGAACAAGTTCGCCGCCGGAGAGTGGCGGAAGGCCCACGCGCCCGAGCGCCTCCTGCGCTGGATGGCGCGCTTTCATGCCTGGCGCCGCGAGGGTGCCGCAGCCCTGCTCGGCGCGAGGACGCCAGAGACGGGCTGACGACGGGTTCGTCACCCCTCGCAAGGCCTCGCCGTCCCGGCAGGGCTGAGTCGGGTAGAGTGGGCTTCGCGTCGCTCAGCCCGCCCTACGCGACACATGTCCCGGGGCTTTGTGAATCGAGGCTCGCCAGAGCGCAGGATACGTCTCCTGCGCCTGGTTCAGGAGAGAGGGCCGCCTCCGGTCGCGGCCTCGGAAGAAGCCTCCTCCAGCTCCTCATCGCTTGCCTCGAGCCACTCGATGAGGGGCGTCCACTGATCCACGTCCTTGGCGACGCGCGAGGGCGGTCGCACCTCGTGAATGGCGATCCCGTTGCCGAACGCGTGGATATAGTTCTGGCTGTCGCGCAGCTCGGTGACGACGGGCAATTGCAGGCGGGTGAGGAAACGCTTGAGCGCGTCGAGAATGCGCGTGTTATGACGCACACGGTTCGCCACCAGCCCCAGGCGCGCCCGCGTGCTGCGTACACGGGCTTCCAGAAGGAGCTGCGCGATGAAGCGCGAGACGGCATAAATATCCGTGTGGGAGGGTAATACGGGAATGAGGATGATGTCCGCCTCGCGCACCAGGTCCGTCAGCTCGTGACCTCTCACGCCCGCGGCCGTGTCGATGATGATGCGCTGGGTTCCGCTGGGGATGCGCATCTGAAATGCACGGGTGACGTGGCCCTGGTTCTGACTGGCGGTGATTCCGTGTACGGGGGGTCGTTCCCCGGGTCGCACCTTGAGCCACTGCATGGACGCTTCCTGTGGGTCGTGGTCGATGAGCACGGTCTGCCGGCCGCGCGCGGCGTAGTATCCCGCGAGGTTGGTCGCGATCATCGACTTGCCGCAGCCGCCTTTGCTGTTGAGCAGCATGATCCGACGAGGCGCGGCGGGAAAGGGAAACACGCCCATCACTCTCAGACGACTCCCGGGTTCGAGCGCGTTCGGGGTGGTGCAGAACCGTAACCCACTGTTTTACATAGCACGCGGCACTGCATTTATCAAACGAACCGCTCCGTTCGGGGTCGCCCGGGCAACAAGCTGAAGGGGTGACCTGCATCGAGGACCTGTGGCGCGGTACGGGCCGTCGTGATGTGAGAAGCGCGTTCTCGATGGGGATTTCGGCATCCCGTTCGGGATATTTAGTCCCGGCGCGGGCGGTTACCGAGGAGCCTTCCCGGAATCGAGGCCGCCGACCTCTCGCTCCGAGGGGGTCTCCCGGCATCGCGGCCGCGCTGCCGGTCAATAGAAGTACGGATGCCAACCGTACGGGTAGCCGTAGTAGTAGGGCACGTAGACGTGTGGGAACGGGCGATAGCGGCCGAGGTAGTAGTAGCCGCCATAGTACCCCGGAGGATAATAGGCGTAATAATGAGGGTCCCACACGTACGAGGTTTCCGTGCGGACGACGGGGAACGTATAGCTGCGTCCCCCGATGGAGCCCTCGAAGGCGCCTTCCACGACGCCCGACACGGTGATGTCCCGGCCGGGCGGGTAGGAGGATGCCTCGCTGCCGGCAGCGAGCACCGCCAAGAAGCGTCCATCGGACTCGACCCCGCGAAGGGGCTCGCCTTCGTTGTCGAGCTTTCGCTCGAGGATCTCGAGCCAGCTTTCTCCATCCCGCGGCGTCATCGACATGATCGTGCCGCCCCAACGCACGGGCGTGCCCTCGTAGGCCGCAGCGCCGTCCCGCAGCACCTCCACGAGCTGTACGTCGCTCGGGGGTGGCTCGCTGATGGCGGATGGCACTGCGGCGCAGCCGGACAGCAGCAAACACGCCAAGATGCCGCCGGCGCGTACGGCCGGTGCCGCGCGGCTCCATCGCCCGGAGGCCGTGGTTAAACATCGCATGTTTCTCTCCATCTCGTTCGGTCGCTTGTCCACGCGAAAACTGTCCCCGCTCCGGAGGGAATGCGCAAGCTCTCGCAGCCGTTTCTCCGCGGGCGACGAAGAGCAACGAAATCGACACGCCTGGAGCATGAAGCGCTTCACGGGAGGGCGGAAACGCCGTGTCACCGTGCTGCCCGAGGCCGCACGCCGATCGCCACCGGCATGCACTGTCCCGAGCAGCCTGCGGGCAGGGCCTCCCAGGTTGAAGCCCGGGATCTCAGCTCGGCGCCGCCTTCGCACCCTGGCCCGACAGCACCAGCAGATGCTCGGCGATGCACTGCGGGAGGACGGCCGTGTTGTACCCGCCCTCCAGCAGGGATATCAGGCGACCCTGGGCGTGCGTCTCGGCCACCTCCAGCATGCGCTCGCTCATCCAGCGGAAGAATTCGGTGCTGAGGGAGATATTCGCCAGCGGGTCGGCGCGATGGGCATCGAAGCCCGCCGACACGACGACCGCCTCGGGCTGGTACTCCTCGATCCTGGGTAGCACGCGCTGTGCAAAAGCCGCCTCGTACTCCTCGTCGCCCGCCCCGGCCGCCATCGGACAATTCAACGTTGCGCCCGCCCCGCGTCCGATACCCGTCTCCGAGGCCGCCCCCGTCCCGGGATAAAAGGGATACTGGTGCAGGCTCACGTAGAGTACCGACGGATCCTCCTCGAAGGTGTGCTGCGTACCGTTCCCGTGATGGACGTCCCAGTCCAGGATCAGAATCTTGTCGAGACCGTGTGCCTTCTGCAGATAACGCGTGACGATGGCCACGTTGTTGAACAGGCAAAACCCCAATGCGGTCGCGCGTTCCGCATGATGTCCCGGCGGCCGTACCAGGGCGAAGCCGTTCCGAATCTGGCCCGCGATCACCCGATCGCCCAGCGCCAGCGCTGCCCCTGCCGCGAGCAGCGCCACATCCCAGGATCTCTCCGAGATGCTGACATCGAGAACATCCAGGTGGCTGAACCCCCGCCGGCAGGCTTCCGATGCACGCGCGATGTACTCGGCGCTGTGTACCTGTTCCACCCAAGCGCGATCTGCGGGCTGCGGTACGACGCGCTCGAGTGCGGAGAACCACGGTTGCCGTTTCAAAAAATCCATGGTTGCGACCAAGCGCTCGGCGCGTTCCGGATGTCCTGCCTCCGTTTGGTGCTCCAGAAATCGCGGGTCGTATACGAATCCGGTCTTCATGGCTCGCGCGTCTTCGAGTCGGTTGCGCACGGGTCTAGGTGAGTTTAACTCAACGCACCGCGAACGCGGGCGCTCAACAATGTCTCGTGCGGGCGGCCGCTGGCCGCGAACCCGCGGGAGCGAGTCTCAAACCGCGATCGTCGCGCTCGCAAAGCGCTTCTCCCACGGACGAGGTTTCATGCTCGTGGGAGGGGACTCGTGTCCGCGACAGTTGCGCCCGCAAAGTGCCCCCAACGCACGATCCACCCAAACGCCCCTGACGTCATCCCTCCCTCAGCCGGGTCTGTACACTGATCTCGGACTTCAGGGTTCGGTGCACCGGACACTTGTCGGCGATCTCGAGCAGGCGCTGTCTCTGCGCCTCGTCGAGCGAGCCTTCGAGCACGAGCTCGCGCTCTATCCGGTCGACCTTGCCTTCCCGGGTCTCGCACTCCGCGCAGTCCTGCGCGTGGATCTTGGAGTGCATGAGCCTCACGGATGCCCGTTCCAGAGGCAGCTTCTTGCGCTCGGCATACATGCGCATCGTCATGGACGTGCAGCTCCCAAGCGCGGCCAGCAGGAGGTCGTAGGGGGAGGGACCGCTGTCCGTTCCGCCGTACTCCGTCGGTTCGTCCGCCGACAGATGGTGGGCGTCGGTATATACATCCTGCGCGAACTTCCCGTCTCGCTCGTGCACCAGCACCTCTCCGGTTTGCAGCTTCGGCCGCGAAAGCGTGTCTTCGGGCGCGGTGGACGGAAGGTAGCGGCTGGCCCAGGCGGCGACGATCTCCGCCACGTATTCGGAGTCTCTTCTGCGGCTCAGCAGGTGGTCGGCGTCATCGAGCGAAATGAAGCTCTTCGGATGAAGCGCCGCCTGGAAGATGTCCGCTGCATGGTCGATGGCGACCATCTCGTCCACCGGCGAATGCAAGATGAGCAGCGCCTTGCGCATGCGCCGAATAGCCTGCTCGAGCTTTTGATTCTCGATGTCCTCCAGAAACTGCTGCCTGATGGTGAAGCGCCGGCCGGCGAGAGCCACGACGGCGCTGCCCTCCGATTCGATCTGGTCCCGGCGGCTTTGCAGCAGGTGGGCGACGTGAGACGGGTCGCTGGGGGCGCCTATGGTCACCACCGCTGCGGCTTCGCGGATGCGCCCGGCGGCGGCCAACACCGCGGCGCCGCCCAGGCTGTGACCGATGAGGAGCGCCGGCGCCCGATGCTCCACCCGCAAGCGATCCGCGGCCGCCAGCAGATCCTCCACGTTGGAGGAGAAGTTGGTGTTGCCGAAATCGCCTTCGCTGTTGCCGAGGCCGGTGAAGTCGAACCGCACGACACCGTACCCGCGCTGCGCCAGGGCGCGACTGATGCGCGAGGCGGCGGCGATGTCCTTCGAGCATGTAAAGCAATGAGCGAACAGTGCGTATGCGCCGGCCGGCGCCGCCTGCGGCGCCTCCAGAAGCGCCGCGAGCTCCTGGCCGCCGCGATTGGTGAAAGTGAACTTTTCCCTGCGAAGGGGCGTAGATACCGGCATAAAGGGGCTCCTCGATTGCGTGTCTGCCCCCGGTGGCTTGCGGGGAGCTGCGGAATTATTGGGCGAGCAATCAGCCCGTGCCAGCTGTAGGAATAGCCAGCCTATGGGGCCGACTTGATCACCTCAGGGTGATTGGTCAACATACGAGCACAACGGCATAACAAGCGGAAAAGAGTTCACCGGGCCCCACGGCCTGCAATGGAGTACGCAGAGGAGGGACCACCATGCGCAAGATCGTATCGTTCCTGGCCGCAACGGCGCTCGCCGGCATTGCCTGGAGCGCGCAAGCACTCACCTGGGATATGCCTACGCCCTACGGCGAGACCAATTTCCACACCGTGAACATCAAGCAATTCGCCGAGGACGTGGAGGCGGCGACCGAGGGCGCGCTGACCATCAAGGTGCACAGCGCCGGGTCGCTCTTCAAGCATCCGGAGATCAAGAACGCCGTGCGCGGCGGGCAGGTCCCGGTCGGAGAATTCCTGCTCTCACGGCTCGCCAACGAGAACGCCGTCTTTCAAGTGGACTCTATCCCGTTCCTGGCCACGAGCTACGAGGACGCCCGCCGCCTGTGGCGGGCGTCGCGACCCCTCGTCGAAAAGCTGCTCGCTGAGGAGGGCTTGCAGGTGCTCTTCTCCGTGCCGTGGCCGCCGCAGGGGCTTTACGCTAAGAAGGCGGTGGACTCCACCGAGGATCTGAAGGGTCTCAAGTTCCGTGCCTACAACACCGCCACCGAGCGCCTGGCGGAGCTGGCCGGGGCGGTGCCCACCCAGGTCGAGGTGCCCGACATCCCGCAGGCCTTCGCCACCGGCCGCGTGGAGGCCATGATCACCTCGCCTTCCACGGGGGCCAACACCAAGGCCTGGGATTTCGTATCCCACTTCCACCACACGCAGGCCTGGCTGCCCAAGAACATCGTCGTGGTGAACAAACGCGCCTTTGACCGTCTGGATCCGGACATCCAGGAGGCGGTGCTGGCAGCCGCGGCCCAAGCCGAGGATCGTGGGTGGGAGATGAGTACGGAGGAGACGGCGGCCAAGATCGAGATCCTCCGCGAGCACGGCATGACCATCCACAATCCGCCGAGCAGGCGGCTCATGAAGGGTCTGAAGGACATCGGTTCGAAGATGACCGCAGACTGGGCCGAGCGCGCCGGGGACGACGGGCAGGCTATCCTGGAAGCATACCGGCAGTGAGCCAGTCGCCGGGCCGCCCGCGCGGGCGGCCCGGCGCAGGCATGCGCGCATGCGCAAGCCGCTGGATCTACTGTATCGCGGAAGCGGAGCCCTCGCGGCCGTCTTCCTGGCGGCCATTTGCGGCGTCGTACTCCTGCAGGTGGGGGCCAACCTCATCGATACCTTTGCCGACTGGCTGACCGGCGAGCCCATCGGGCTGGTGGTGCCCTCCTACGCCGAGTTCGCCGGCTTCTTCCTCGCGGCCGCCTCCTTTCTCGCCCTGGCCTACACTCTGCGCGCCGGCGGCCACATCCGCGTCTCGCTCGTGATCCAGCATCTGAGCCGCGCGCGGCGTCGCTGGATAGAGCTTTGGTGCACCGCGGCGGCGGGGGCGCTGTGCGCCTACTTCGCTTTCTACAGCATCCGTCTCGTGCTGGAGTCCATCGAGTACGGCGACGTCTCGCCGGGCATGATCGCAGTTCCGCTGTGGCTGCCCCAGAGCGGGATTGCGCTCGGGCTGGTCATCCTCACCGTGGCGTTGGTCGACGAGTTCCTCGAGGTTCTGCGCGGCGGGACGCCCACCTACCTGGCGGCGGAACGGGACCGGGAGGGGGCGCCGGAGCGCAATCCCAGCGAGCGTTGACGCANNACGCTCTGCGGCAAAAGTCATCTCTGACACCACGGTGACATAGGCCCGTTTCATGGACCAGCTCATCCTCTCGCTGTTTCTCCTGGTCGCACTGTTCGTGCTGCTGGGCAGCGGGATCTGGGTGGCGCTGTCGCTGCTCGGTGTGGGATTTCTGGGCATGGCGCTGTTCACCTCGGCCCCGACGGGGCAGGTGATGGCGACCACCGTGTGGGGGGCGAGCCACTCTTGGGCGCTGGCGGCGCTGCCTCTATTCATCTGGATGGGAGAGATCCTGTTCCGCTCGGGGCTCTCGGACGACATGTTCAGCGGTCTTGCCCCGTGGATGGGCCGCCTGCCGGGCCGGCTGATGCACGTCAACATCCTGGGCTGCGGCATCTTCGCCGCGGTCTCCGGCTCGTCGGCGGCGACTGCCGCCACCATCGGCAAGATGTCGGTCCCCGAGCTGACCCGGCGCGGCTACGACCCGCGAATGACCATCGCCACGCTCGCCGGCTCGGGCACCCTGGGGCTGCTGGTGCCCCCGTCCATCATCCTCATCGTGTACGGCGTCGCCACCGAAGAGTCCATCGCCCGGCTGTTCGTCGCCGGCATCCTGCCCGGCGTGATGCTGGTTCTGCTGTTCATGGGATACGTAGCGGTGTGGGCGCTGCTGAATCCGGACAAAACACCCCCACCCGAGCCGAGACTGACGCTGGGCGAGCGGCTCCGGCGCTCGGGCCGGCTCATCCCCGTGCTGTTGCTCATCGCCGGCGTCATCGGGTCGATCTACTTCGGCATCGCGACGCCCACCGACGCCGCGGCAGTGGGCGTGCTCCTCTCCTTCGCGCTCGCCTGGTTCTCCGGTACGCTGAGTCGCAAGACCTTCGTCGAGGGACTTCTCGGTGCGACGCGCACCTCGTGCATGATCGCCTTCATCCTGGCGGGGGCCGCCTTCCTGACGGTGGCCATGGGCTTCACGGGCATCCCGCGGATGCTGGCGGAATGGATCGCCGCGATGCAGCTCTCCCCCTACATGCTGCTCTTCGCGCTGACCCTGTTCTTCATCGTGCTCGGCTGCTTTCTCGACGGTATCTCGGTCGTCGTGCTCACCACCGCCGTCATCCTGCCGATGATCGAGAAGGCCGGGATCGACACCATCTGGTTCGCTATCTACCTGGTGATCGTGGTGGAGATGTCGCAGATCACGCCGCCCATCGGATTCAATCTGTTCGTGCTCCAGGGCCTGACGGGCGAGAACATTCTCTACATCGCCCGCGCGGCAATACCGTTCTTTCTCCTGCTGATCGCGGCGGTCGTGCTGGTCACGCTGTTCCCCGAGCTCGCGACCTACCTGCCCGCGCAGATGGCCCGCCGCGGCGCGGGCTGATCTTTATCTTTCTTCCTCTGTGTCCTCTGTGCTGAGAATCTGAATCAGAAGGCGATGCGGGCCTGCAAGGCGACGATATCGACCTGGTTCTCGTACTCGACGTTCAGGTTGCCGCGGAAGGTGTTGCCCTCGCCCGAGGCCTTCTGCCGGATGCGGCCGTCGTCCATGAAGATGTGGGTGTATCCGAAGTCCACCTTGACCTGCGCACTGGGCTCGTACGTGGCGCCGACTGCCAGCCAATAGCGATCCGCGTCCGGGAGACGGGGCGTGCGCCGCTCGGCGTCGGGCACCGGAGTCTGGTCGTAGGCGCCACCGATCCGGAACGTGAAGCCCTCCAGTCTGCGCGGGCGATAGATGAAGCCGCCGGCGAAGAAGAGGGTGTCATCCCAGGACTCGTCGGTGACGCTGTCCGGCTGGGCCCGGTTGTCGAACTCGATCCTGAGCTCGTCGAAGCGGCTCCAGTTGGTCCACTCGAACTCGCCCACCACCGCCAGCTCGCCGGTGAGCTCGTGGTAGGCCCCCACGCCGATCCGCTCCGGCGTGGTGAGGTCCGCCTTGATGTCGGTGTCCACGAAGGCGCCGGTGGCGCCCTGGAGCGCTACGGCTACGCCGGCGGCGTCTTCCGTGAAGTTCGCGTCGCCGTCGAGGGTGTGATCGATCTGCGAGCGCCAGCCCACGCCGAAGCGCGTGCCCTCTCTGGGCTCCACGATGACGCCGAGGGTCCCGCCGACACCCCAGTCGTCCGCCTTGAGTTTGACCTTGCCGTCTTGGGTAGTCGGCACGGCGAAGGGAACGCCGGCGCCCGCGCCAATGGTGCCGAAATCGATGGCGTTGGTGAGCCTGGCGCGGGCGTACTGGATCTGGAGTCCGCCGCCGACGTACAGCCAATCGTTCACCCGGCCGGCCAGCATGGGGTTGATATTGACCGTGATGAGCTCGGAGTCGATGGCGTGATAGCGCCCGGCCCAGTCGTTGGTGTTGTCCGTGCTCAGCCCGAAGGGTGCGTTGGTACTGATCCCCGCGCGCAGGCGTTCACCGATGGGCACCATGGCGTACACGGCCGGTACCAGGGCGTTCTCCCCGATGTCCTTGCCTTTCCCGCCTCCTATGGTGAAAGATGGCGGGAAATTGGCGGTGCTGGCGCTAACGTCATCTTTGGGATCCGACTGGGGGATGATATAGCTTAGGGAGACGAGCGCCTGGCGTCTGTCGTGCAACGCCAGCGTTGCCGGGTTGAAGAAGCTGTAGCTGATGTCCTGCGCCGCCGCGCTTTGTCCGGCGAAGGCGTTGCCCAGGGCGGAGCTGCTTTGCTCGCGGATGGCGAAGCCCGATGCGTGGGCGTCGTCGACGAGGTAAGCGAAGCTGGCGGCACCGATCAGCGCGGTGGCGAAAAGCGATCTCTTCATTGTCGCGCTCCCTTGTTGTTTTGCTCCCGCGCGGAGCTGATGGCAGTTGGAATGCTGGCGGCCCGCAGCACGCGTCCACGTGCACCCGCCCCCCGGTGATGCGTCCCCAGACTCACTATAGACCCGATGCGACGCGTTTTCACAGGCACCGGTATTTTCAGTGGAATGCTAGTGAACCCGCTGGTCGCCGATGCCTGGTTGCGGCTGGGGCCGAACATGTATATTGGTGCACGGGTAGTGGCGCATCCATCCGTAGCGGCTCATGCAGGCGTACGACGTGCTCATCGTGGGCGGGGGCGTCATCGGCAGCGCCATCGCGTACTTTCTGGCTGCCTGCGAGCGTTTCGACGGCAGGGTTCTGGTGGTGGAGAGGGACGCGAGCTACCGGGACTGCTCCACGGCGCGCTCCGTGGGCGGCATCCGCCAGCAGTTCTCCACGCCGGAGAACATGCAGATGTCACTCTTCGGGGCGCAGTTCATCAAGGGCGCCGCTGAGCACCTCAGCGTCGACGGAGAGGCGCCCACGATCGACTTCGTCGAGGCAGGCTACCTGACGCTGGCGAGCCCGTCGGGCCGCGATGCGCTGGAGGCGAACCATGCGGTGCAGCAGGCACATGGCGCGGAGATTGCGCTGCTCTCGCCCGAAGAGCTCTCAGCACGTTTCCCCTGGCTGCGGACCGACGATCTGGCGGGTGGCACGCTCGGGCTGAGCCACGAGGGCTGGCTCGATCCCTATGGGCTTCTGCAGGGGTTTCGGCGCAAGGCGCGCAGCCTGGGTGTGCACTACGTTCAGGACGAGGTGAGCGGGATGGCGCGCGCCGGACGCCGGATCGTCGCAGCGCGTCTGCGCAGCGGCCGGGAGCTCGGCTGCGGGCACCTCGTGAACGCGGCCGGACCGCGTGCCCGCCAGGTGGCCGCTCTGGCCGGCGTCGACATCCCGGTAAGCCCCCGCAAGCGCTGCGTATTCGCTTTCGACTGCCGGGAGAAGCTGCCCCGGTGCCCCCTCACCATCGATCCCGCGGGCCTCTATTTCCGTCCCGAAGGTCCGAGCTATATTTGCGGGATTTCGCCGCGTCCCTCCGAGGACCCGGACTGCGAGGATTTCGATCTCGAGGTGGAGTACGGCTGGTTCGAGGAACGGCTGTGGCCGATGCTCGCTCACCGCGTGCCCGCTTTCGAGGCGCTGAAGATGACCAACGCCTGGGCCGGCCACTACGCCTACAACACCTTCGATCAGAACGCCATCCTCGGACCGCATCCGGAAGTCGAGAACCTGATGCTGGCCAACGGCTTCAGCGGCCATGGCCTGCAGCAGAGTCCGGCCGTCGGCCGCGCCATCAGCGAGCTCATCGCCTTCGGCGAGTACCGCAGCCTGGATCTCTCGCGCTTCGGCTACGCGCGCATTCTCCAAGGCCGCCCGGTGCGCGAGCTGAACGTGGTCTGAGTTCAACAAAGCGAACAACGAAGGATACGAAGGACGCGAAGCGCACGAAGAGTGAGAGAAGCATCGCGGCTACCTCGTCCACCGCAGGCCGTAGCTTCATAGGGTGGGCCGAGCGCAGCGAAGCCCACCACTGAGAGAGGGTCCGACTGTACGGTTTGTTACGGTGGGCTTCGCCGTTCGGCTCAGCCCATCCTACGCAGCTCGGAGTCGCTGTAGGAGCGAGCTTGCTCGACAATTCTGTATCGGTTCGTCGTTCGCGGCCAAGGGCCGCTCCTACGGGTGATTCTTTTCGAAGAGGTGAGAGTGATTCGCTGTTGAATCCTCTCGACCATTGTGACGAGCGCGGCCATGGTTTTGGTCACGAATCACGAATCACTCCGGTGAGCCGTAGCCGCCCCCGCCGGGCGTCTCGATCACGAACACGTCCCCGGCCTCCATCTCCGCACGATCGGTGCCCGCAAGCTCCTCCACGCGGCCGTCGGCGCGCTGGATCCAGTTGCGTCCGGTGGCCCCTGGCTCGCCCCCCGCGAGCCCGAAGGGTGGGACGACCCTGTGGCTGGACAGGACGGCGGCGGTCATGGCTTCGCGGAAGCGGATCCGGCGCACCACGCCGTCACCCCCTTTGTGCTTGCCGCGCCCGCCGCTGCCCCGGCGGATGGCGAACTCCTCGAGCAGCACCGGGAAGCGCCATTCGAGCACTTCGGGGTCGGTGAGGCGCGAATTGGTCATGTGGGTGTGCACGGCGTCGGTGCCGTCGAAGTCGGGCCCCGCGCCCGAGCCGCCGCACACGGTCTCGTAGTACTGGTAGCGCTCGTTGCCGAAGGTGAAGTTGTTCATGGTCCCCTGGGCGGCGGCCAGGACGCCGAGCGCGCCGTAGAGAGTGCCCGTGATCCACTGCGAGGTCTCCACGTTGCCGGCCACCACCGCCGCCGGGTGCCGCGGATTGAGCATGCAGCCCTCGGGGATGACGATGTCGATGGGCTTGAGGCAGCCGTCGTTCATGGGGATGTCGTCGTCCACGAGGGTGCGGAACACGTACAGCACCGCCGCACGGCATACGGCCGCCGGCGCGTTGAAGTTGTTGTGGCGCTCGGGCGATGTGTTCGAGAAGTCGAGGGTCGCCGTGCGCGCCTCGTTGTCGATGGAGATGGCGACGTCGATGCGGCTCTCGCCGTCATCCATCGTATATGTGAAGTGCCCCGGCTTGAGGACGCCGAGCACGCGACGTACGGATTCCTCTGCGTTGTCCTTCACGTGCTGCATGTACGCCTGGACCACGTCGAGCCCGAAATGCTCCACCATCTTCTTGAGCTCCTGCACCCCTTTCTCGTCGGCCGCGACCTGGGCCTGGAGATCCGCGATGTTCTGATCGGGGTTGCGGGCTGGGTAGGGGCCGGCCGTCAAGAGCTCGCGCAGCTCCTTCTCGCGGAAACGGCCCCCGTCCACGAGTTGGAAGTTGTCGATGAGCACGCCTTCTTCGTCGATGCTGGTGCTGCGCGGGGGCATGGACCCGGGAGTGACGCCGCCGATGTCCGCGTGGTGCCCGCGCGAGGCCACGAAGAACAGCGGCTCGTCCGAACGCTCGAGAAACACCGGCGTGATCACGGTGACGTCCGGCAGGTGCGTGCCGCCGTTGTAGGGATCGTTGAGCACGAGCACGTCGCCCGGCTTCATGGTGCCGGCCCGTGCCTGCACCACCGTGCGCACGCTCTCTCCCATGGAGCCCAGATGCACCGGCATGTGCGGGGCGTTGGCGATGAGCTGGCCCTGCGCGTCGAACACCGCGCAGGAGAAGTCCAGCCGCTCCTTGATGTTGACCGAGTAAGCCGTGTTCTCCAGCGTGGCGCCCATCTGCTCGGCGATGGACATGTACAGGTTGTTGAACACCTCGAGCAGGATGGGATCGGCTTCGGTGCTCACGCGCTCCGCGCCGCCCACAGGCTCCACGCGGTCGAGCACGAGATGATCGCGCTCCGTCACCTCTCCGCGCCAGCCCGGCTCGATCACCACGGTGCCCGTCGGCTCAATGATGATCGCGGGACCCTCGATGACGTCGCCGGGAACGAGCGCCCCGCGGTCGTGCACCGGCGTGTCGTGCTCGGCGCCGCCGGTGTACATGTCCACCCGGGCCATGGGCTCCGGCGGCGTTTCCCGCGGTTGAACCTCCAGGACCGGGTCGTCGCGTGATTCGGTGGACCCGATGGCCTCCACCGATACCGCCTCCACGATGAGTCGTTTGTCGGCCATGACGAAGCCGTAGCGCTCGCGGTGCGCGCGCTCGAAGGCGTCGATGAGTCCTTGCCGGTCTCCGTGCCCGACGACGAGGGGAGAGTCCGTGCCCTCGTAGCGCACGTGCGCCTTGCGGCGCACCTCGATGTGCTCCTCGGCGATGTCTTGGTCCTCGAGCTCTTTGCGTGCATCCGCCTCCATGCGCGCGAAGATGTTTTCGAGCTCGCCCATGACCTCGTCGTCCAGGACGTGCTCGACCGCGCCCTCGCGCATCGCGCGCACGTCTGCGAGGCCCATGCCGTACGCGGACAGGACGCCGCCGTACGGGTGCAGGAAGATGCGCTTGATCCCGAGGACGTCCGCCACCAGACAGGCGTGCTGGCCGCCCGCGCCGCCGAAGCAGCACAGCGTGTACTCGGTGACGTCGTAGCCGCGCTGGACGGAGATTTTCTTGATGGCGTTGGCCATGTTCTCGACCGCGATGCGCAGGAACCCCTCCGCCACCTGCCGCGGCGTGCGCTCCTCGCCCGCGGCCTGCGTGACCTCGCGGGAGAGCTCCGAGAACTTTTCGCGCACCCGCTCGACGTCGAGCGGCTCGTCGCGGTTCGGTCCGAAGACGCGGGGAAAGAACTCCGCCTGCAGCTTCCCCAGCATGAGGTTGCAGTCGGTCACGGTGAGCGGTCCGCTGCGCCGATAGCACGCCGGGCCGGGGTTTGCACCGGCGGAATCGGGGCCCACGCGCAGCCTGAGCCCGTCGAAATGCAGAACGGACCCGCCGCCGGCGGCGACCGTGTGAATGCGCATGATGGGCACCCGCATGCGCACGCCCGCCACTTTCGTGTCGAAGGCGCGCTCGTACTCGCCCGCATAGTGCGAGACGTCGGTGGAGGTGCCGCCCATGTCGAAGGCAATGATCTGCTCGAGGCCAGCCATGGCGCTCGTGCGCACGGCGCCGACAATCCCACCGGCGGGCCCCGACAGGATGCTGTCCTTGCCCTGGAATAGGCGCGCGTCGGTGAGTCCGCCGTTGGATTGCATGAACATCAGGCGCACGTCGCCGAGCTCGGCGGCCACGTCGTCCACGTAGCGGCGCAGGATCGGCGAGAGATAGGCGTCGACCACCGTCGTGTCGCCGCGGCTCACCATCTTCATGAGCGGGCTGACCTCGTGGGAGACCGAGACCTGATCGAAGCCCATCCCGCGCGCGAGGTTCGCCACCGCGCGCTCGTGATCGGGATAGCGGTAACCGTGCAGGAATACGATGGCGACGGAGCGGATGCCGGCGTCGTAGGCGCTGCGCAGTCCGCTGCGCGCGCCCTCCAGGTCGAGCGGCACGAGCTGCTCGCCCTCGGCGCTGTAGCGCTCGCCGACCTCGAGCACTCGTTCGTAGATGACTTCGGGAAGATCGATGCGGCGTGCGAAGATGTGCGGGCGGTTCTGGTATCCGATGCGCAGGGCATCGCCGAAGCCGCGGGTGGTGACGAGCACGGTGCGGTCGCCTTTGCGCTCGAGCAGGGCGTTGGTCGCGACCGTGGTGCCCATCTTCACCGAGTCGATGAATTGAGCGGGGATAGGGTCGCCGTGTGCGAGCCCGAGGACGTCCCGGATGCCCTGAATGCTGGCGTCCTCATAGTGCTCGGGGTTCTCCGAGAGGAGCTTGTAGGTCTTCAGCTCGCCGTCGGGCGACTTGGCGACGACATCGGTGAACGTGCCGCCCCGATCGATCCAGAACTGCCAATGGCCGGTGCTCATCGGGCCATTATAGGGTCCCCCCGACCGCGGGAGCCGACCCCACCGTGCGTTTTTGCACCACGAAGGCCACGAAGAAAGAGGGTAACATAACGGCCAGTATCCGGTGGCGATTCGGTGGCTCGATGAAAGACGCCTTCAGGCGGGTGCCTCGGGCTTGGTGCCAGGGCTTCTCCGGCTGTGTTCGAGATCCTCTCTTCTTTGAGTTCCACCTTCGTGACCTTGGTGTTATTCGTAGTTGATTCTTGCCTTGCAAAAAACATATCGGAGGAGCCGTATGTCCAAAGCGATCCGGATACACGAGACGGGGGGGCCGGAGGTCCTGCGGTGGGAGGACGTGAGCGTGCCGGAGCCCGGAGAGGGCGAGGTACTGGTGCGGCACACCGCGGTCGGGCTCAACTACATCGACGTCTACTTCCGCACCGGGGCTTACTCGGGGCCGGCGCTGCCGTTCACCCCAGGGCTGGAGGCGGCCGGCGTCGTCGAGTCCGTGGGAGCCGGGGTGTCCGAGTTCTCGGCGGGCGACCGTGTCGCCTACGCGAGCGCGCCCATGGGCGCCTACGCCGAGCAGCGGATCATGCCTGCCGGCCGTATCGTGCGCATCCCCGACGGCATCGACGAGCGGCGGGCGGCGGGCATGATGCTCAAGGGCATGACCGCCGAGTACCTGCTGCGCCGAACCTACCGCGTGCAGTCCGGGGAGACCATCCTGTTCCACGCGGCGGCCGGGGGCGTGGGGCTCATCGCGTGCCAGTGGGCGCGGGATCTCGGCGCGACCGTGATCGGCACCGTGGGGAGCGATGAGAAGGCGGAGCTTGCCGCCGCCCACGGATGCACGCATCCCATCGTCTACACCCGGGAAGATTTGGTCGGCCGGGTAAAGGAGATCACCGACGGCAAGGGCGTGCCGGTGGTATACGATTCGGTGGGGCGTGACACTTTCGAGCGCTCGCTCGACTGTCTGCAGCCGCGCGGTACCATGGTGAGCTTCGGTCAGTCGTCCGGGAAGGTCGCGCCTTTCGACGTGACGGTTCTGAGCGCCAAGGGTTCTCTATACCTCACGCGGCCGACGATCGTGCACTACACCGCAGGGCGTGACGACCTGGTGCAATCGGCGTCCGCGCTCTTCGACGTCGTGCAGCGCGGCGCGGTGCGCATCGAGGTCAATCAGACCTTCCCGCTCGAGGATGCCGCCGACGCTCACCGGGCGCTGGAGGCACGCAGGACCACCGGCTCCACGGTGCTACTGCCCTGAAAGCTCAGGGGACGATCTCGAAGTCCGCTTTTAACACGAACGTCACGAAGAACACACGAGGACCACGAAGAAAGATCCAGAGTTAAAAACCCAGCACGAATCCTTTGGTCGGCTGTCTTGGGAACCTTCGTGAACTTCGTGACCTTCGTGTTAAAGGGCAACGTCTCCGACTACCGGAAGCGTCAGTAGTGCTCCGCGGGCTCCCAGCCGAACTGATCCACCATGGCGAAGATGTCGGTGTCGCTCACGATACCGACGGGGTTGCCGTTCTGCTCCACCACCACGCGCCGGATGTTGGATTCCAGCATCTTGGCCGAGCACTCGTGTAGCTCCATGTCAGAGGGCACCGTGACGAGCGGCTTGGTGGCGATCTCCTCGACCCGAACTCGGGACGGCGAACGGTTGGCGTGGACGATGCGCTTGACGATGTCGCGTTGCGTCATGATGGCCCACTGCCCGTCCGCTCCGGGCTCGATCAGGACGCTGCTCACACCGTGCTCGCGCATCACGCGCGTGACCTCGTGGACGGTAGCCCCGGGGCGTACGGTGACCGGCACGCGGGTCATGATGTCACCCACGGCCTGAGGCCGCCGGCCGGAGTCTTCCATCTCCGCGAAGGGCTGCGAGACCCGGCGCTTCTCGCGTTCCTTGCGGTCCGCCTCGATCGCTTTGCGCTCCCGCTCGCGGCGTGTCTCGAGGTCGATGTCCCCGCGAATCTGCTCGACGATGGCGTCGGCGAAACCGCTGGTGGATACCTCCGTCGCACCCTCCATCTGACGGGCGAAGTCGTAGGTGACGACCTTGCTCTGGATCACTTCGGGATACGCGAGGGAGACGAGGTCGGCCGCCTCCTTCCAGCCGATGTATTCCAGCATCATCACCCCGCTGAAGAGGAGCGATCCCGGATTGACCTTGTTCTGATTGGCGTACTTGGGCGCTGTGCCGTGAGTGGCTTCGAACACGGCCACGTGATCCGACATATTGGCTCCGGGCGCGATACCGATGCCCCCCACCTCGGCCGCAAGCGCGTCAGACAGATAGTCGCCGTTCAGATTCATCGTGGCGATGACGTCGAACTCGTTGGGCCGAAGCAGCATGAGCTGGAACATGATGTCCGCGATACGGTCCTTGATGACTATCTTGTCCTGCGGCTGCTTGCCGCCGTGCACGCTGTAGAGCTCTTCCTCGGTGATGGTCACGTCACCGAACTCCTCCCGTGCGAGCTCGTAGCCCCAGGTGCGGAAGGCACCTTCGGTGAACTTCATGATGTTGCCTTTATGGACGAGGGTCACACTCTCGCGCCCCCGGTCCACGGCGTACTTAATCGCCTTGCGCACCAGGCGTTTGGTTGCGAAAGGGCTGATGGGTTTGACGCCAATGCCGCTGTGGTCGAAGAATCTGGCTCCCATCTCCTCTTTGAGGAATCGCTCGACCTTGCGCATCTCGGGCGAGCCCGACTGATACTCGATGCCCGCATAGACGTCCTCGGTGTTCTCGCGAAAGATCACCACGTCCACGAGGTCGGGATGTTTCAGCGGCGAGGGCACGCCCTGGTAGTAGCGCACCGGTCGCACGCAGGCGTAGAGGTCGAGCTCCTGGCGCAACGCGACGTTCAGGGAACGGTACCCGCCACCCACCGGCGTCGTGAGCGGGCCTTTGATGGAGACGATGAGATCCTGGAGGGCCTCGCGCGTCTCGCCCGGGAAATAATCCCCGTCGTAGAGCTCCGCTGCGTTCTCGCCCATGTACAGTTGCATCCACTGGATCTTGCGTTTGCCGTTGTAGGCCTTCTGCACGGCGGCGTCCCACACGGGGCGGCAGGCGCGCATGATGTCCGGGCCGATCCCGTCTCCCTCCACGAAGCCCAGAATGGGGTGATCGGGGACGACGAGCTGGCCGTCTTTGACGGTGATCTTCTCTCCCCCCTCGGGGAAGGTGATGTGCTTGTAGGCCATGGAGCTCTCCGGGAAACTTGTTTTTTCAGCGGCTTTTGCTGGTTACAGGCGACTATATAGCTATATAATCGGGCCCGGCAAGATGATGGGCCAGGACTGACCCGCGTGGGACGGAGATGACGGGCGGGAGGCTCGCGAGCCGGTGGTGCGGGAACTCCTGGTTGCCGGTCGGTCTACACCAGTGGTGGTGATCAAGCGAGCGGGACACGGCGAACACGCCGTGCCCGGGAAATTGACGAGTATGGGAGCAGCGACGGCCGAGACGGTGGTGGCAAACGGGGTTTCACCGACCGATGTGGCGTACCAGACCCGCATCCTACAAGGCGTCTCGCGGACCTTCGCTCTGACGATTCCTCAGTTGCCGCCCCCCCTGGCCCGCGTCGTGGGGAACGCGTATCTGCTCTGCCGTATCGCCGATACCATCGAAGACGAGCCGGGCCTCTCCCCGGCCCGCAAGCGGCGGTTCTCCAACCAGTTCGTGCGGGTGGTCTCCGGTGGCGAGGCCGCGGAGGAGTTTGCGGGGGAGCTGTCGCCGCTGCTCTCGGCGTACACGCTCGAGGCGGAGCGGGATCTCGTGCGCAACACGCCGCGGGTCATCCGCTTGACGCACAGCTTCAACGAGACCCAACGTCGGGCCCTGAGCCGATGCGTCCGAATCATGTCGGGGGGGATGGCCGACTTCCAGGAGAACAAGACCCTGGAGGGGCTCGAGGACCTGAGCGCGCTCGATCGCTACTGTTACTACGTCGCCGGGGTCGTCGGGGAGATGCTCACCGAGCTTTTCTGCGACTACTCCGAAGAGATGCGCCCCCACCGCGACGTTCTGTTGAAGCTGGCCGTCTCCTTCGGCCAGGGGCTGCAGATGACGAACATTCTCAAGGATTTGTGGGACGACCGGCAGCGGGGCGCGTGCTGGCTGCCGAGAGACGTGTTCCGTGGGGTCGGCTTCGACCTCAAGGAGCTGTCGCCCGAGCGATACGATCCGGCCTTCGGGAAAGGGCTTCGCGCGCTCATCGGCATCGCCCGCATGCATCTGTTCAACGCTCTGACCTACACGCTGATGTTTCCCCGGCATGAGGCCGGAATCCGGCGATTCTGTTTGTGGGCTGTGGGAATGGCCGTTTTGACGCTGCGCAAGATTCATCGACGGCTTGACTTCACCTCGGGGCGGCAGGTGAAAATCTCTCGTCGCAGCGTACGAGCGACCGTCGCGGTGACGAGCTTGACGGTACGAAACGACGCGACGCTGAAGCTGCTGTTCGATGTTTTGACCCGAGGTCTGCCGAGGCCGGCGGATTGCCGGCAGATCGTGCTGGTCTCCTGAGCGTTCCCGAAGGGGGGCGGCGGCGACCGAGGGCTGGAACAAGAGAGGGGGGTACGGGTGCCCGCATCCTCCATACGGATGTGAGGGACAGAGGGGGGGTATGTTTTTTCAATCACACCATAGCCTGGCCGAGGCGCAACCGGCGGGGCAGGATTACGCCGAGGTCGTGAGGTCCACCGACGCCCTCGACGCCGCCATCCATCACGCCGCACGCGCTCTGTGCGCGCATCAGCATCCCGACGGATACTGGTGGTACGAGTTCGAGGCCGACTGCACGATACCCGCCGAGTACGTTCTCATGATGCATTTCATGGGGGAGGTGGACGAGGTCGTCGAGCGGAAGATTGCCGTCTATCTCCGCGAGCACCAGGTCGAGGAGCACGGTGGGTGGCCGCTCTACTATGGCGGCGCATTCGACCTCAGCTGTTCGGTAAAGGCGTATTACGCCCTCAAGATCGCGGGAGACGACCCCGCCGAGCCGCACATGGTCCGCGCGCGAGATGCGATTCTCGAACACGGCGGGGCGGCCCGCGCCAACGTCTTCACCCACATCACCCTGGCGCTCTTCGGCCAGATACCGTGGCGCGGCGTGCCTTTCATCCCGGCGGAGATCATGCTTCTGCCGAAGTGGTTTCCGTTCCACATCCGCAAGGTCTCGTACTGGTCTCGCACGGTCATGGTGCCGCTGTTCGTACTGTGCAGCCTGAAACCTCGCGCGGCCAACCCGCGCGGCGTGCATATCCGGGAGCTTTTCACCACGCCTCCCGAAGAGGAGCGCGAGTATTTCCCGGTGCGCTCGGGCCTGAATCGGGTGTTCCTGGTTCTGGACAAGCTGGGCCGCGCGCTCGAGCCCTTCATTCCGCGGTGGGTGCGCGAGCGGGCCATTACGCGTGCCGAGGCATTCGTGATAGAACGGCTGAACGGCGACCACGGTCTGGGTGGCATCTTCCCCGCGATGGTCAATGCCCACGAGATGTTCGCGGTGCGAGGCTATCCGCCCGATCACCCGTACCGCGTGCAGACCAAGAGGGCGCTGCAAAGTCTGCTGGTCGTCAAGGACGACCGTGGATACTGTCAGCCCTGCCTGTCACCCGTCTGGGATACGGTTCTGGCCACTCTGAGTTTGCAGGACCCGTTGGGGGAAGGCACGCCGGAGATCCTGCGCGCGCTCGACTGGCTCGCCGAGCGCCAACTGCTCGACCACCCGGGCGACTGGCAATGGACGCGCCCCGAAGTGCGCGGCGGGGGCTGGGCGTTCGAGTTCCGCAACGACCACTACCCGGATATCGACGATACCTCCGCCGTCGGGTGGGCGATGGTGGAGGCCGACCGCACCCGCTACCGGGAGAGCATCGAGCGCGCGGCGGAGTGGATCGCTGGAATGCAGTCGCGCAACGGCGGCTGGGCATCCTTCGACGCCGACAACACTTACTATTATCTGAACGAGATCCCCTTCGCGGACCACGGAGCACTGCTGGATCCGCCCACCAGCGACGTCACCGCACGCTGCGTGACGTTTCTCGCCAAGCTCGATCGCGAGAGATGGCGTCAAGCCATCGACGCCGGCATCGCCTACCTGCGCGAGGAGCAGCAACCGGACGGATCGTGGTTCGGCCGCTGGGGCACCAACTACATCTACGGCACCTGGTCGGCGGTCGAGGGACTCGCGGCGGCGGGTGAGCCTCTGGATCAGCCGTGTATCCGGCTCGCCGTGGCGTGGCTCAAGCGTACGCAGCGCTCCGACGGCGGTTGGGGCGAAACGAACGACAGCTACGCGTTCCCGGACCTGGCCGGACAGGGCGAGAGCAGCACTTCTTTTCAGACCGCCTGGGCGCTGCTGGCGCTCATGGCGGTGGGCGAGGGGGAGAGCGACGCGGTGCGGCGCGGCGTGGACTACCTCGTGCAGACCCAACGATACGATGGCTTGTGGTACGAACCGGAGTTCAGCGCGCCCGGCTTCCCGCGGGTCTTCTATCTGAAGTATCACGGCTACAGCAAATACTTCCCGCTCTGGGCGCTCGCCCGTTATCGAGCGCTGCGGGGCGCGGCTGGCTGAGGCGCCATTCGGAGCTTCCGCCGCAGCGGCAATCAGGTCATGAGTACGGAGGTCGGCGGCGTAGGGGTCGTCGCCGGGCTCTCCGTCGAGCTCCGGCTGCTCAGGCACCTGGGCGGGGGCGTGCGCCGGCCGCTTGCGTATACGAGCGCCTATGGCGTGGGTCCTGGGCGAGCGAGCGAAGCCGCCCACTCGTTGCTCGCCGCGGGCGCGCGCGCCCTGGTGAGCTGGGGCACCGCTGCCGCGCTCGCCCCAGAACTTGCCCCAGGCTGTATCGTGGTGCCGGAGGCGATACTCGGCGCGGATGGGCAGCGATACAGCCCCGCGGGCGACTGGCAAGGGCGCGTATATCGGGCGCTGGAGGGGCGTGTGCCGCTCGATACGGGCCCGCTCCAGGAAACATTCTCGGTGCTGCGCGGCCCGCAGGAGAAGGCGGCCCTGGGCCGTCGCTGGGGGGCCCGCGCCGCCGACATGGAAAGCGCTGCGGTGGCCGAGGCCGCGCGGCGGGCGGGTGTACCGTTTTTGGTCGTGCGGGCGATAGTAGACTCCATCGGCGCGGCGGTGCCGGAGTGCGTCGTACGCGCCACGAGGCCGGAGGGGACGTTGGCTCTCGGAACCTTGCTCGCGGGGGCGCTTGCGCATCCCTCGCAAATCATGGCGCTCGTGCCTCTGGCCCTCGGTTTTCGAGCGGCGCGCCGGGGGTTGCGCCGCGTCGCGCGTGTGGCGGGTGCGGAGCTGCTGCGCCCGTGAGGCAGGGGACAGGTCTGTTTTCGCCCGTGACACAGGCGGTCGTGACCGCTCTCAGTGAAAATGGATGTGGCCCCGTTCTCGGACATCGACAGGAAACCGTTCCCTCATGGATGCAGGCAGATACTTCGACGCGCATGAGCTCGAACGATTCCGGCGCGACGGCTACGTCGTGGTACCGGGTCTGTTCGGACCGGGAGCCCTCTCCCGGATCGAAGCGTGGACCCGCGAGGTGGCGGGGATGCCGGAGGTTCCCGGGCGGCACATGGTCTACTACGAGGACTGCCTCTCCGAGCCCGGCCGGCGGGTGCTCTCGCGCATCGAAAACTTCTGCCCCTATCATCCCGGGTTCGAGGCCCTGCTGGCGGACGGCGAGCTGCTGGCGCGCGTCAGCGAACTCTTCGCAGAGCCCGCGGTCCTGTTCAAGGAGAAGATCAACTTCAAGCTGCCGGGCGGTGGCGGTTTCCAGGCGCACCAGGACGTGCAGGCGGGGTGGGACGCTTACGCCACGCTGCACATCACCGTGCTCGTGAGCATCGATGCCGCCACCGCGGAGAATGGGTGTCTGGAGCTGGTGCCGGGTGCACACACGCGCGGCCTCATCGGTGAGAAATGGAAGCCGCTGGCAGAGGATGAGTCGCCGGAGTTGCGCTTCGTGGCTTCTCCGACCCAACCGGGCGACGCGGTGTTTTTCGATTCCTTCGTCCCCCACCGCTCGGGTCCGAATCTGAGCGACAGTCCGAGACGGGTGCTCTACGTGACCTATAACCGGCTTTCCGAAGGGGATCACCGGGCGCGATACTACGCGGACAAGCGCCGCAGCTATCCTCCCGACTGCGAGCGCGAGGCCGGCACGCATTACACGTTCCGCGTCTGATGCCCCTTATCGCCCCGCGCGCCGCGCTCCGCCGGTCACCCTCCGCAAGGGCTCACCGCCCCGCAGGGCTCAGGTTCGTGGGTAGACGCGGCCTCGCTTGACGGCCTCCTCGGGCTTGCTCGTACCGGATACACACCTCGTTTCCCTCCAGGGCGCCCTCGCGGGTTGGATGGACGTCGTGCGCCGGTCCGCGCTCTGGGTGGTCGCGGGTAGCCTCGTGCTGGGCGCGCTCTCCGTCCACTACGCCGCGAGCAACCTCGGCATCAACACCGATACCGGTGACATGTTCGCGGCGGAACTGCGCTGGCGGCGCGACTACATCGAGTACAAGCAGGCTTTTCCCCAGTACGTGGACAATCTCGTGCTGGTGCTCGACGGGCCGATCCCGGACCTGGTGGAGCGCGCGAGCAGCGATCTGGCTGCGCGGCTGCGTCGGGAGCAGGAGCTCGTGCAATGGGTGTACCGTCCGGGGGCAGGCGCCTTCTTCGAGCGTCACGGCCTGCTCTACCTGAGCGTCGCCGAGCTCGAGGAGCTCGCGGACAATATGGCGCAGATTCAGCCCTTTCTGGGTCGGCTGGCCGCCGACCCGAGTCTGCGCGGATTGTTCGAGCTGCTCGGAGACGCGGTCGAGGCCGTGCTCGTGCGCGGCGAGCGGTTGGACCTGGTCCCCGTGCTCGACGACATGACGCGAGCCGTGCAGACCGTGGCCCGAGGTGGGACGCATCCGCTGTCCTGGCAGGAGCTGATTCTCGGGCGCGCGGCGACGCCTCAGGAACGGCGTCGGTTCGTCGTGGTCAAGCCGGAGCTCGACTACAGCGAGCTCCTGCCGGCGGGCCCGGTGGTGGAGCGCATCCGCGAGCTCTCTCGCGAGCTGGGACTGAACCGAGCGGCCGGCGGTGAAGCCGTGGGTCCAGACCCAGACCCGGTCCGCATGCGTATCACGGGCAGCGTCGCGCTCGAGTACGAGGAGCTCCAGACCGTGAGCCGGGGAGCGAGCCTGGCCGCGGTGCTGGCGCTGATCATGGTCGGCGCGGTGTTGGGTCTGGGCCTGCGCTCGCTGCGCCTGGTTGTTGCCGCCCTGGTCACACTCGTCGTCGGGCTCGCCTGGACCGCCGGCTTCGCCACCCTCGCGGTTGGGCAGCTGAACCTGATCTCCGTGGCCTTCGCCGTGCTATACATCGGGCTCGGGGTGGCGTACGCGATTCATTTCTGCCTTCGTTACCGGGAAGTGACCAGTGAGGGCTCGAGCCACGTCGAGGCGCTGCGCACGACCGCCAGGGACGTCGGGGGCTCGCTGGTGCTGTGCGCCGTCACCACCGGGATCGGCTTCTTCGCCTTCGTCCCCACGGACTTTCGGGGCGTGTCGGAGCTGGGGCTCATATCCGGGACGGGGATGTTCATCAGCCTTTTCGCCACACTGACTCTGCTGCCGGCTTTGCTGACGCTCAGGCCGCTGCGGCAGGCGGCTGCGCTCGCGCTCCCGGAGCGGCGCGGGCTTCGGATGACCGGGCCGGTACGGCCTCTGCGCCGTTCGGTGCTGTTGGGTGCCGGAGTCGTCGGGATCGCCGCCGCGAGCACGCTTCCGAGCGTGCGCTTCGATCACGATCCACTGGAGCTGCGCGATCCCGGCGCCGAATCGGTCCGCACCTATCGCGAGCTGATGGCGGACAGCGACACCTCACCGTGGTCGATGGTGGTGGTGGCCGAAGACGCCCGCGCCGCCGCCGCGCTCGAAGACCGGCTGCGGCCTCTCCCCACCGTGGCGCGTGTGCTGAGCCTGGCCGACTTCGTCCCTGAGCGGCAGGAGCACAAGCTGGCGGTCATCGACGAGATGGCGCTGCTCCTCGGACCGACTCTGACGCCTGCGTTTCCGGAGCCGCCACCGACTTTCGAGGAGCAAAAGGCCGCTCTCGAGAACCTGCGGGCACGGCTCTCGCAGGTTGCGGGCGAGGCTCCGGCCCCTGCGTTGGCCACCGAGGTGAACGCTCTGCAGGGCGCTCTGTCCCGGCTGGGCAGCGCGCTGCGCACGGCTGAGGATGGTGGCCGTGAGCTGCTCCGGCGTCTGCAATCCAGCCTCCTCAGCACGCTGCCCGGGCGGCTGGACGCCCTACGCAGCGTCCTGGGCGCGCAGCGGGTCGGCGTCGAGGATCTGCCCCGGGAGCTCGTCAGGCGGTGGGTGGCGCCGGACGGACGCCGCCGCCTGGAAATCGCGCCGGCCAGCGACCTGAGCGAGGGCTCCGCGCTCAAACGCTTCGTGGCCCAGGTGCGCGATGCGGCGCCCCGGGCGACCGACACGCCCGTGGTGATCGTCGAATCCGGCAACGCGGTGATCGCCGCCTTCCAGCAGGCCTTCCTGACCGCTCTCGCTCTCATCACGTTGCTGCTGGTGGTGCTGATGAAGCGCGTGCGCGACGTGGGTCTGGTGCTCGCGCCGTTGCTCCTCGCCGGTGCACTGACCGTCGCCACCATGGGGCTGATAGGCATGCCGTTCAACTTCGCCAACATCATCGCTCTGCCGTTGCTGCTCGGGGTAGGCGTGGACAACGGCATCCATATGGTCAACCGCATGCGCGTGGCGCCGCCCGCCGGCGGCAATCCGTTGCAGACGAGCACGGCCCGCGCCATCGTCGTCAGCGCGCTCACCACCATTTGCAGCTTCGGCAACCTGGCCTTCTCCAGCCACCAGGGCACCGCCAGCATGGGCGTGCTGCTGAGCCTGGGTCTCGCCTACACGCTCATCTGTACGCTGGTGCTGCTGCCCGTCATGCTCGCCGCCGAGCCTGGACCTTCGTCCCAAGCGTGAGTCCGCCCGCGTGTTCCATTTCCAACCCTCGTCAGGGCAACGAGCCATTGCTCGGGGTTCCGAGGCTGCGCGCCGTCAGTCGCCCCTGCGCAATGGCTCATTGCCCTTCTTATACTCGTGGATAATGAAGGGCACACGTGAGCGGTAAGCGGGGAAGTGTGGGATGACCACGGTGATCACGGGCGCCACCGGCTTTGTCGGCTCGGCCGTTCTGCGCCGGCTCCTCGACGGCGGACACGAGGCGCGGGCGCTGGTGCGCGCGGGCAGTGATAAACGCAATGTGCAAGGATTGCGCATCGACACGCTCGAGGGCGATCTGCGCGATCGAGCGTCGCTCGAACGCATCCTGAGGGGATGTGAGGCGTTGTTCCACGTCGCCGCGGACTACCGGTTGTGGGTGCGTGATCCGCGCGAGCTCTACGAGAGCAACGTCGCGGGTACCCGCAACATCTTGCTGGCCGCCGGCGAGGCGGGGGTGCGTCGCATCGTGTACACGAGCAGTGTGGCCACGCTCGGTCTGAATGCCGACGGCAGTCCGGCGGACGAGGACACGCCGGTGAGGCTGGACGACATGATCGGCCACTACAAGCGCTCGAAGTTCCTCGCCGAGGCGGAAGCGCGGCGTCTGGCGGCGGAACAGGGTCTTCCGGTGGTGATCGTGAATCCCTCGGCGCCCGTGGGCCCGCGCGATGTCAAGCCCACGCCGACCGGGCGCGTCATCGTCGACGCCGCGAGCGGGCGGTTACCGGCCTACGTGGACACGGGGCTCAACATCGTCCACGTGGATGACGTGGCCGACGGGCATTGGCTGGCCTTCGAGCGCGGCCGCATCGGAGAGCGCTACATCCTCGGCGGAGAGAATCTCACTCTGCGCGAGATCTTGACGCGCGTCGCGGCGCTGGTCGGCCGCCCGGCGCCGCGGGTGCGTCTGCCCCACCGCTTGGTCCTGCCCGTGGCCTACGTGGCCGAGAGCTGGGCGCGCGTGTGGAGGCGCGCAGAGCCCCGGGTCACCGTCGACGGCGTACGGATGGCCCGCAAGCTGATGTATTTCTCCTCGGACAGAGCCCGGCGCGAGCTCGGGTTCGTCGCGCGCCCCGCCGACGCGGCCCTGCGCGAGGCACTCGAATGGTTTCGCGCCAACGGCTATCTTTCGTGACNNCCATCGGTATGGGCTCATTGGGCATGGGTGCCTTGGCTCATGACAGAGGACGCATGACAGATGACGGACATGCGACCTAGCGTGCATTCGCGGTCTCCGAGTAGGCGGGACGCAGGGAGTATGCCCAACCCAGGCTCATGCCGGAGAGCATCCACAAGACCTCGCGTACGCGGCGTACGAGGGCGAGGGCCACACCGAGCACGGGGTTGCCCGTGAGCGACGTGCAGATGAGCAGAAAAGCTCCCTCCTGGGCACCGATGCTCGCAGGAATGAAGAAAGTGCCGGCGCGCACGAGCTGGGCGGTTGCCTCGATGATCCAGGCATCGGTGAACGCGATCGGGTGCCCGAGGAAGCGCATCGCCACGTAAACCTCGAGCACGCCCAGGAACCAGTTCGCGAAGCCCAGGGCCACGGCGGCGGCGAAGCGAGCCTGTCGCTGCGTGTAGAAGTCGACGAGTCGCTGGTCGACATCGCGAACGGTGTGCAATGCGCTGTGCAGGCGCCGGGCGAGGCGCTCTCCGACGCGCCCCCGGCTCAAATGATGCACGGTCGTCGAAGAGAAACTGAAACGCTGCACCAGGAAGAAAAGGACGATCCCCGTACCGAGGGCGATCAGCCCGATAGTGGCGACACTCTTGTCGGGCCTCGGCACGCGCGAGTCGCCGATCAGCTGGAGCAGCCCGGTGGCGAGAAAGGCGACCAGCGCCAGCAGCGTCGTGGTCTTCGCCAGCACGAGGGAGGCGCTGGACTCGCCGTAATCGAGGCCATAGTGCTTTTTGAGCAGCACCGCCTTGATCGGCTCACCGCCCACACCCGCGAGCGGGGTCGCGTGGTTGTACGCCTCGCCCACCATGCGTACCAGGAACAGGCGGCGCAGCCAGCGCGTGTTCAGCGGGACCGAGCGGAGGGTGAGCTGCCACCCCGCCGCGTCGCATACGAAGGAGCTCGCGTAGACGCAGAGCACGACCCCCATGCCGAGCCATCCGACCTGGAGCGTCTGCGCCCAGAGGGCGCGAATGTCCGTCTGATGCAGGATGAACGCCAGCAGGCCGACCCCTGCGGCCAAAGGTAAAAGCCGACCCAGGTGCATCTTTTGTGTTGCGTCCCCTTGTGCCGGTTCGCCGTAAACGCGAAATGCTGACACACGCGGCTACAGGCCGCAAACAGGGGTGCGCGACACGTACAATTGCAGGCTGTGTGCATGCTCGGGGCGTCCCCCGAGAGAGTGGGCGACAGAGAGGGGCTGCGCGGGTCGCAGCCCGGAGGGCGAGCGAAGCATGCTGGCGTTGATCATGGCGGCGGGCACGGGACGACGGTTGGCGGGGTCGGGGTACGACGTGCCCAAGGTGTTGCTGCGCTTCGGCGGACGAAGCCTGCTCGAGCGCCACGTGACTTTGCTCGAGCGGGCCGGCGTGGACCGTCTCGTCGTCGCCACCGGGTATGGCGCGCAATCCGTGGAACGCGAGCTGGCCCGATTGTCGCCGTCACCCGCTGTACAAACGGTGCACAATCCCGCCTACCACGAGGGCAGCATGGTGACCCTCTGGCAGTGCCGCGCGGCGCTCGAGAGCGGGGAGGATGTTCTGCTCATGGATGCGGATGTCCTCTACGACGCGCGCCTGCTGGCGCCGCTGCTGGGATCGCCGCATCGCAACTGCCTGCTCATCGATCGAGGCTTCGAGCCGGGGGAGGAGCCGGTCAAGGTGTGCGTGCGCGAGGGGCGGGCGGTAGAGCTGCGTAAGCAGATCGACCCCGAGCTGGTCTATGACTACGAGGGGGAGTCCGTGGGCTTCTTTCGCCTCTCGGGCGAGGCGGCCCGGCATCTCGCCGCCATCGCCGGGCGCTACGTGCGGCGCGGGCTGCGCGGCGCACCCCACGAGGAAGCCCTGCGCGACCTGGTGCGGGGGGAGGCCGGGGGTCCCTTCGGTTTCGAGGACGTGACGGGCCTACCCTGGATCGAGATCGACTTCCCCGAAGACGTGCGCCGTGCCGGGACGAAGATCCTATCGCGGCTGATGGGCTGAACGCGTACGCCGAGACCCGGCGGGGTGTGTGCCCAAAGACTCGTGCTCGAGCCGTTTTTGCACCGCTACCCCGCGCAGCTCGGGTCGCGCGGGGTGGTGCCTGCGCACCGCTCGAGAATGTTACCATTTTGTGTCTTTCGCCCAGGCACGAATACGTAAGACCCTGACGCCGGAGGGGAGGGAGTTTGCGCAGCGATGTACGACGACACCGAGCATTCGTCCAAAGCCCGCCGATTGCGCCGGCTGCTCGAATCGAGCCGGCTGGAGTTTCTGATGGAGGCTCACAACGGGCTCAGCGCGCGCATCGTCGAAGAGGCGGGGTTCAAAGGCATCTGGGCCAGCGGCCTGGCGCTTTCGGCGCAGTTCGGCGTGCGCGACAGCAACGAGGCGAGCTGGACCCAGGTCGTGGAGATGCTGGAGTTCATGTCCGACGTGACCGACGTGCCGATCCTGCTGGACGGCGACACCGGGTACGGGAATTTCAACAACACCCGGCGGCTGGTGAGGAAGCTCGAGCAGCGAGGCATCGCCGGGGTGTGCATCGAGGACAAGATCTTTCCGAAGACCAACAGCTTCATCGCAGGCGAACGCCAGCCTTTGGCCGACATCGACGAATTCTGCGGCAAGATCAAGGCGGGAAAGGACAGCCAGCGCGATCCGGATTTCTGCCTGATCGCGCGCATAGAAGCGCTCATCGCCGGCTGGGACGTGGATGAAGCGCTGCGCCGCGCGCACGCGTACCGCGAAGCGGGCGCGGACGCCATCCTCATTCACAGCAGGCTTTCGCGCCCCGACGAGGTGTTGGCCTTCGCGGCCGGGTGGGGCGACCGCTCGCCCCTCCTGATCGTCCCGACCAAGTACTACAGCGCGCCCATGGAGGTCTTCCGAAAGGCAGGGATCAGCGTGGTGATCTGGGCCAATCAAATGGTTCGCGCGTCCGTGACCGCGATGACGTCCGTGGCCCGCGAGATCCACGCGACCGAGACGCTGGTCAACATCGAGGACCGCATCGCCCCGGTGGACGAGATCTTCAGGCTCCAAGGCGCGGAGGAGCTGCTCGCAGCGGAGCAGCGCTACTTCCGACTCAGCAACCGACACACGCGCGCGGTCGTGCTGGCGGCGACGCGGGGCCAGGAGCTCGACAAGCTGACCGAGGATCGGCCGAAGGTGATGCTGCCGGTCGGGGGTAAGCCCCTGCTGAGGCGCCTGGTGGACGAGTTCAAACGCCAGCGCATCCACGAGGTCACCGTCGTGGCCGGCTATAAGTCCAACACCATCGATGTGCCTGGCGTGAGCGTGCTGGTCAACGAGGAGCACGAGGCGAGCGGCGAGCTCGCTTCACTGGCGTGCGCGGAGGACTATCTGGCCGAGGACGTGGTGGTTCTCTACGGGGACCTGCTGATTCGGAGCTATATCCTGCGCGATCTCCTCGACAGCGAGGCCGGGATAACGGCTGTGGTGGATTCCGCCCCGCCCGAGGAGCGCATCAGCGGTTCGCCCGACTTTGCCTACTGCTCGTTGCCCGACGATCTTTCGCTGTTCGGTCAGGACGTAAAGCTGCTGCGGGTGACCGCGCACGGGAACGGGGAGGCGGCGGCACCGCAGGGACGCTGGATCGGCATGCTGCGCGCACGGGGCGCGGGGTGTCGCTGGCTGCGCGAGGGTCTGCGGGAGCTGCGTCAGCGGCCGGATTTTGATGCGCTGGGCATGCCCGATCTGCTGAACCACCTGGTGGATGTCGGGCATTCCATCAAGGTGCTCTACATCCACGGCCACTGGCTCGACGTCAACAATGTGAACGACATCGAGCGAGCCGCGAATTTCACCCAGGGCCCCGCTCGCTACACGCTGCGCAACGAGCGGCGATCATGATAGAGGCGCAGGCCTTCCTCGAGCCGGCGCGGCGGCTCGGCTATCGCTGGTATGCCGGAGTCCCGTGCTCCTTTCTCACCCCGTTCATCGACTACGTCATCGACGATCCGGCGCTGACGTACGTGTCCGCCCCGAACGAGGGGGATGCCGTGGCGGCGGCGGCCGGTGCCTGGATCGGCGGTGCGCCGGCCGTGGTCATGATGCAGAACTCCGGCCTCGGCAATGCGGTCAATCCACTGGCTTCGCTCGCGTACCCCTTTCGCATCCCCGCGCTGCTGATTATCACCCTGCGCGGCGCGCCGGATGTCGGGGACGAGCCCCAGCACGAGCTCATGGGCCGCATCACCGGCGGGCTGCTCGACATCATGGGGATCCCGTGGGAGTTCTTTCCCCATGAGCCTTCCGGCGTCGAGCCGGCGCTGGCGCGGGCCGCGGCGCACCTTCGACAGGAGGAGCGCCCCTATGCCCTGGTGATGCGCAAGGGGGCCGTTGCGGCGCACCGCCGCGAGACGGCGGGTGCGGCGCCGGCGAGCGCCGCCGTGCGCGCCCCGGTGGAGCGGGTGGAGGCGAGCGGAGAGCGGCTTTCGCGCCGCAGCGCCCTCGCCCGCATCGTCGGGCGGACGGCTGCGCGCGACACGGTGGTGGTCGCCACCACCGGTTACACCGGGCGCGAGCTCTATGCGCTCGCCGATCGCCCCAACCATCTGTACGTGGTCGGATCCATGGGCTGCGCGTCGGCGCTGGGCCTGGGCCTGTCCGTGGCGCGTCCCGACCTGCGCGTCGTGGTCGTGGACGGGGACGGCGCGGCCCTGATGCGCATGGGCAATTTCGCGTTCATCGGCGCCTGCGCAGGCGCCAATCTCGTGCACATCCTGCTCGACAACGGAGTCCACGACTCGACCGGCGGCCAGGCCACCCTCTCGCCCCACGTGCGGTTTGCGGACATCGCGCGTGGCTGCGGCTACGCCCGTACCCTGGAGGGCGAGGATCTGGAAGTGCTGGACCGGGCCCTGGACGAGGACGGTGCCGGGGGGCCGCGCTTCGCGCACCTGCGCATCCGGCCCGGCGCCGAGCAGCCCCTGCCGCGACCGCGCCTGACACCGCTCCAGGTGCGCCGGCGGTTGATGGGACACATCGCCCGTCCCTGCGCTGAGCCGCCCGCAGAGCACCGCGCCACGTCGTGATCCTTCTCAACCCCGGCCCCGTGACCCTGAGCGCGCGCGTGCGCGGCGCGCTCGCGGGCCCCGACATGTGCCACCGTGAGCCCGAGTTCGCGACCTTGCAGGGCGAGATCCGCGCCCGCCTGCTCGGCGTGTACGCCCTCGCCCCCGAGGACTGGAGCGCGGTGTTGCTCACGGGCTCCGGCACGGCGGCGGTCGAGGCCATGCTCGCCACCCTGGTGCCGCCGGGCGCGAGGCTGCTCGTGATCGAGAACGGGGTGTACGGCGAGCGGATGTCGCGCATGAGCGCCGCGCACGGCATCGACGTGCGGCGGCTGTCCTTCGGCTGGGGCGAGCCCGTCGACGCGAGCACTCTGGCTCGTGCGCTGGAGGAGGATGCGGCCATCCGGCAGGTGGCGGTGGTACATCACGAGACGACGACGGGGCGATTGAACGATCTGGGCGCGATAGGGGACGTGTGCCGGGCGTGCGACGTGGGGCTTCTCGTGGACGCCGTGAGCAGCTTCGGCGCCGAAGCCGTGGGGCCGGAGCGCGACGCCGTGACGGCGGTGGCAGCCACGGCCAACAAGTGCCTGCACGGCGCGCCGGGGGCGTGCTTCGTGATCGCGCGCCGCCGGGCGCTGGCCGCGGAGCACGCATCCCGGACTCTGTACCTGGATCTGAGGGTGTACGCCGAAGAGCAGGACCGCGGGGGTACCCCTTTCACCCAGGCCGTGCCCGCCTTCTACGCGCTGGCGGAAGCGCTGCGTGAGTTCGCCGGGGAAGGTGGATGGCAGGCGCGCCGGCGCCGCTACCGCGAGTTCGCCGGTGCCGTCGCCGCCGGCCTCGAAGCCGCGAGGGTGCGTCCCCTGTTGCCGGAGGCGGCCTCTTCGTGCGTGTTACGGGCCTGGCATCTGCCCCCGGGCCTCGATTACGCCGCCCTGCACGACGGATTGAAGGCGCGCGGATTCATCATCTACGCCGGCCAGGGGACATTCGCGCAGCGCGTCTTCCGCATCTCGACCATGGGCGCCATCGCCCGCGCCGACATCGACCGCTTTCTCAGCGCTTTCCGCGAGGTCCTGGAAGAACACCAACCGCCGGGGAATGTCTGACCGCCCGCCTTTCACCACAGAGGGCACAGAGGATCACAACGCGCCTCTCCGTCGCGAGCCCCGAATCAACCCGGCAACCTCCAACCCACGCGGGGCCGGGCCCTGCCCCTCGACGCTGCTGTAGCATCGGTCGAGCGTATGTCCGATCCCATGGCGCCCGGGTCGGCTCTCGGCCCCGCTCTGCGGGGCTCGCGACTCCTTTCTCCGCGTCCCTCTGTGAGACCCTCTGTGTCCTCCGTGGTCAGATCTTATCTGGCTGGATCTTCCGTCGTCAGGACTCTCTCGTACCCGTGGATGAGATGAGCCGCGGGCCGCGCTTGCGCTCGCGCGCTCGCAGATAGTCATCCAGAGCGCGGCGGACGCCCGGCGCGTCGAGCCCCGCATCCGTGAGCATCTCGCCGCGCGAGCCGTGCTGGACGAAGCGGTCGGGCAGCCCGTGGTTGAGGACCGGTATCTGCACGCCGTGGGCCATCAAGCATTCGTTGACGGCGCTGCCCGCCCCGCCGGCCACGGCATTCTCCTCGACCGTGACCAGCAGCTCGTGCTCGGCCGCCATGCGCAGAACCACGTCCTCGTCCAGGGGCTTGACGAAGCGCATGTTGACCAGCGTCGCGTCGAGCGCCTCGGCCACTTCGGCGGCCGGCGCCACCACCGCTCCGAAGGCGAGAAAAGCGATGCCCCGTCCCTGGCGGCGCACCTCGGCCCGGCCGAGGGGCAGGGCCGTCATCTTCTTCTCGACGCGAACGCTGGGACCCTTGCCGCGCGGGTAGCGCACCGCTGCCGGCTGGTCGAGCAGGAATCCGGTGTAGAGCATCTGGCGGCATTCGTTCTCATCCGCCGGCGTCATCACCACCATGTTGGGCAGACAGCGCAGGAAGGTGATGTCGTAGCTGCCCGCATGGGTCGGACCGTCACCGCCCACGACCCCGGCGCGGTCGACGGCGAACAGAACCGGCAGATTCTGGATGGTCACGTCGTGCACGACTTGGTCGTAGGCGCGTTGCAGAAAGGTCGAATAGATGGCGACCACCGGCTTCAGCCCGTCGCAGGCCATGCCCGCGGCCAGGGTGACGCTGTGCTGCTCGGCGATGCCCACGTCGAAGTAGCGCTCGGGATACTCCTCGGAGAATCGCACCAGCCCCGACCCCTCGCGCATCGCCGGCGTGATCCCCACCAACCGCTGGTCGCGCTTGGCCATGTCGCACAGCCACTCCCCGAAGACCTGGGAGTAGGTGGGGCTGGATTTACCGCCGGAGGCTACGATGCCCACTTGGGGATCGAAAGGTGACGAAATCCCGTGGTACTTGACCGGGTCGGCCTCTGCCGGCGCATAGCCCTTGCCCTTGCGCGTCACGACGTGCAGCAGTCGAGGGCCCTCGAGATGGCGGAGATTGCGCAGGGTCGACACGAGCGTGGGCAGATCGTGACCGTCTATCGGCCCGATGTAGTTGAATCCCAGCTCCTCGAAGATGGTGCCGGGGACCACCAGGCCCTTGACGTGGGTCTCGGCGCGTCGGGCGAGCTCCCAGACCGGCGGCATGCGGCTCAGCACCTTCTTGCTGCCCTCGCGCACGCTCGTGTAGAGCTTGCCCGAGAGGACCTTGGCGAAATAGTTGGACAGGGCCCCCACGTTGGGGGAAATGGACATATCGTTGTCGTTCAGCACCACGAGCAGATCCGCGCTCACGTCTCCGGCATGGTTGAGCCCCTCGAAGGCCATGCCCGCCGTCATGGCGCCGTCACCGATAACGGCCACTACCTTGCGTTTGCTCCCGGAGCGGGCCGCCGCGATGGCCATTCCGAGCGCAGCGCTGACGGAGGTCCCCGCGTGGCCCACACCGAAGGTGTCATAGGGGCTCTCGCTGCGCTTGGGGAAGGGCGTGATGCCGCCCTGCTTGCGCACGGTGCTCATGCGCTCGCGCCGTCCGGTCAGCGTCTTGTGCGGGTAGCTCTGGTGGCCTACGTCCCACACGATGCGATCATCGGGTGTGTTGAAGACGTAGTGCAGTGCAATCGTCAGTTCCAGGGAGCCCAGACCGGCTGCAAAGTGACCACCCGACTGGGAGACGGTATCGACCAGAAACCGTCGAAGCTCCTCCGCCAGGGGGACGAGCTTGGAACGGGGCAGTTTGCGCAGGTCCGCGGGCTGGTCGATCGTCTCGAGCAGAGGGTAGCTGTGGCTGGCGCTCATGTGGTGGATCTTCTGCGATTTCAAAGGATTTTCATCACCCTTCCATATTATTGAGACGGCGTGATAGGCTTGCAACAAGAGCGTGCACGGGCCTCCGGGGAGGCGTCGGGCGGGGCGGGCAGGGCTGGTCGGCGTCCCTGCCTGCCACCCGGGAGGAGCATCGCCAGCTTGATGCCGGCTCGAGCCGGGAAGCGAACTTTTGGGCGCCCGTCCGTTCTCAGGGAAAGAGCAAACAAAATCACCGCATCACTTGGCACGAAGTTTGGCACATGGTTGTCAATAACAACAACAGGGAGTCGATGGGCTAATGGAGGTGATTCTCGCTCAGCCCCGCGGCTTCTGCGCGGGCGTCGTGCGCGCGGTCGACGTCGTGGAGCAGGCCCTCGCGCTGTACGATCCCCCTGTTTACGTGTTGCACGAAATCGTCCACAACCGTCACGTCGTGGAGGACCTGAAGAAACGCGGCGCGATATTCGTCGAGTTTCTCCACGAGGTGCCCGTGGGCGCGGTCTGCATCTTCAGCGCCCACGGCGTGTCCAACGAAGTCGTTCGGCAGGCTCGCGAGCGGCGCCTCGAGGTCATCGACGCCACCTGCCCGCTGGTCAGCAAGGTACATCTCGAGAGCCAGCGGTACAGCGAGCGGGGCTACGAGCTCATCATCATCGGCCATGCGGGACATCCGGAGGTGGAGGGCACCCGTGGCCGCATTCGCGGGCCGGTGCACGTCATCGGAACGGAGAAAGAGGCGGAGCAGATCCGGGTGCAAACTCCGGAGCGACTGGCCTATGTAACGCAGACCACGCTCAGCCTGGACGACACGCGCGCCATCATCGGCGCCCTCAAGCGGCGCTTCCCCGGCATCGAGGGACCGGACGTGCGCGACATCTGCTACGCAACGCAGAACCGGCAGAATGCGGTGCGACGCCTGGCCCAGGAGATCGACCTGCTCCTCGTGGTCGGCGCGCGCAACAGCTCGAACTCGAACCGGCTCCGGGAGGTCGGAGAACAGTGCGGGGTCGAGGCCCACCTCGTTGAATCGCCCGGGGACCTCGACGGCGTGCGCTTCGCGCCCGAGATGAAGATAGGTGTGACGGCGGGCGCATCGGCCCCCGAGGTTCTGGTTGAAGGAGTGGTCAATCGCTTGAGAGAATTAGGGGCTGAGCACATTCGAGAGACGGACGGCGAGCGGGAAAACGTATCCTTTCGCGTACCGGTCGCCCTGCTTCGCAAACGGAAGAGCATGGACGCGCGTAAGGTCGAGTCCGCGGAGACGGGATAAGACTGCAACAGGGGGTCGAGGATGGGTGTTCCCATACGGCAGCAGGTTCGTGTCGGCCTTTACGTCATGGGTCGCAAGCTGCGACGTCAGCGCCGTTATCCGCTGGTGCTGATGCTCGAGCCCCTGTTTCGGTGCAACCTGGCCTGCGCCGGGTGCGGCAAGATCGATTACCCGGACGACATCCTCAGCAAGCGGCTGAGCGTCGAGGAGTGCATGGCCGCCGTCGACGAATGCGGCGCGCCCATCGTCTCCATCGCCGGGGGCGAGCCGCTCATCCACAAGGAGATGCCGCAGATCGTCGACGGCTTCATCAAGCGCAAGAAGTTCGTTTATCTGTGCACGAATGCGCTTCTGCTCAAGAAGCGCATGAAGGACTATACCCCTTCCCCTTATCTCACGTTTTCCATTCATCTCGACGGCAATCGCGAGCGCCACGACACCTCCGTGTGCCAGGAGGGCGTCTATGATCGCGTGATCGAGGTCATGCACGAGGCGAAGCGGCGCGGTTTCCGGATGACGGTCAATTGCACCCTGTTCCAGGGAGAGAACGCCGAGGAGGTGGCGGAGTTCTTGGACACCATGACCGCTCTCGGCGTCGAGGGGATCACGTTGGCTCCAGGGTTCAGCTACGAGCGTGCGCCCAACCAGGACGTGTTCCTGGGGCGCAGGACGAGCCAGCAGCTTTTCCGGGACATCTTCCGGATCGGCAAGCGCCGCAAAGACCGCTGGCCGCTCAACCATTCGAGTCTGTATCTGGACTTCCTGGCGGGGAATCAGAGCTATCGATGCACGGCCTGGGGCAACCCCACGCGCAACATCTTCGGATGGCAGAAACCCTGCTACCTTCTCGTCGGGGAGGGCTACGCGCCCACGTTCCAGGCGCTCCTCGAGGAGACCGACTGGGAGCGCTACGGCGTCGGTCGCAATCCCAAGTGTGGCGACTGCATGGTGCACTGCGGTTTCGAGCCGACGGCCGTGAACGACGCCTTCTGCCACCCTCTCAAGGCGCTGCGCACCTGGCTGCGCGGGCCGCGCACGGACGGACCCATGGCGCCCGACCCACCCGTGTACTACGAGGTGGATGCACCCCGGCAGAGCGTGGAGGTCACGCTGACGGAGAGCGACAAGGAGCGCCGCGTCGCCTGACTATCCGGACATGCACCTGGGTCACGTGGCGCGTGCACGCCTCCGATCCCCCTCCCTCGCGTCGTGCTCCTGGGAGTAGATAGATGTCCGTCCTTTGGTGGATCCTCCCGGCCGGACTGCTTTGGGCTGTCATAGTGCTCCTGCCGTGGCGCCCCTGGGGTACCCGGGAGCGTCTCGACGCCGATCCCCGCGAGCCCGAGGCCGATTCGAGCGACGTCGTCGTCCTCATTCCGGCACGCAACGAGGCCGTCGTGCTGGCGCGCACGCTCCATGCACTCGCGCGCCAGGGCAGGGGACTCGCCGTGGTGGTGGTCGACGACCAGTCCAGTGACGGTACAGCAGGGATCGCGGCCCGATCCGACTCGCTGCCCGTCACCGTGGTGCATGGGCGCCCCGTCCCGGACGGCTGGACCGGGAAGGTCTGGGCGCTCGAGCAGGGACGCCCGTATCTCCATCGCCCTCTGACGCTGCTCCTCGACGCCGACATCGAGCTCGCCCCGGGGATGGTGCCCGCGCTGCGCCGGCAGCTGCGGCGCTCCGGGGCGGGAATGGTGTCGGTCATGGCGCAGCTTCCCATGGACGGCTGGTGGGAGCGATTGCTGGTGCCCGCGTTTGTCTACTTCTTCAAGCTCTTGTACCCGTTCGGGTTGTCCCCCGCGCCCCGGTCGCGGGTGGCGGCCGCCGCCGGCGGCTGTGTCCTGCTCGAGACCGGCGCGTTGGACGCCATCGGCGGGTTCGGCGCGCTGCGCGACGCCCTCATCGACGACTGCCGTCTGGCGCGGCTCGTCAAAGCCCGCGGCTGTCGCCCCTGGATCGGGCTGACGCGGTCCGCGCGCAGCACCCGGTCCCGCAGCGGCCTTGGAGACATCTGGCACATGGTCTCGCGCACCGCGTACACTCAGCTCGGCTACGCGCCGTCCATGTTGCTTCTGTGCACGCTGCTCATGGTCACGGCGTTCCTCCTGCCCGTGGCGGGGCTGTTCGCGCCCTCGGGCGCGGACAAGACGTTGGCGGCCGCCGTCTGCGCGGCGATGGTATCGACCTACGTGCCGACGCTGCGGTTCTACGGTCTCGCCCCGGTCTGGGCGCTGAGCCTGCCGCTCAGCGGCGCCCTCTATCTGGCCATGACCTGGAGCTCCGCTGCGCGCTACTGGCGCGGCGAGCGGTCGCGGTGGAAGGGGCGGGTCTATCGGGCATCCCCGTGCGCGGAAGATGGTCCCGATTCGGACAACGCCGTCGTGTAGGGTGGGCTAAGCGAAGCGAAGCCCACCCCTTGGGCCCGGCGGTGCGTCTACCGCTGCAAGGGTGGGCGTCGCGTGCGTGCAGTCCAGCCCACCCCCATCGGGAAAAAGGGGACAGATCTATTTTTCGTCCGCAATACGGGAGATTCTGGCAGACCGCAATGAAAAATAGATCTGTCCCCTTCGCAAGAATGAGGTACTGGTTGACGTTGCTCGCAGCGTGTGCGGTGGTCTTCGCCGGCACGAGCGCCGCGGCCCAGCAGAACGAAGCGGGGCCGAGCGCAGTCGTCGAGCGTCTGCACGATGCCTTGCTCGACGTCATGCGCAATGCCGGCGAGCTCGGCTTCAGGGGCCGACGCGCACGACTGGCTCCGGTGCTCCGTGATGTCTACGATTTTTCTTTTGTCTCGCGCGTGGTGGTGGGCAGGCACTGGGGATCGCTCAGCGACAAGGAGCGCTCCACCATGGTGGACGTGTTCAGTCGGCTCACCGTGGCGACCTACGCGAATCGTTTCGACGGCTACGACGGCGAGCGCTTCGTGACGCGCGCCAGCCGCGACCTGGGGGAAGACCGGGCCGTGGTCCGCACCGAGATCGTAGGGTCGGACGGGGAGGCGACACGGCTCGACTACCTGCTCGAGAGGCGGGGGGATGGGTGGCGTATCGTCAATGTGATCGCCGATGGGGTCAGCGACCTGGCGCTCAAGCGGGCGGAGTACTCGAGGATCATCCGCAGGGAGGGGTTCGAGACTTTGATCGCTAGACTGGAAGCACAGATCGCCGATTACGCGGCGGAGGCGGGGAGTTAGCCGGCGCATCTCGACGCAATCGCCACCGCACAACAAGGACTCAACGGATCGAGCCGGGACTGATCGGATGGAAAGCGAGGGTAACCGTTGCCGGGCGTACAACGCCTTGGCCTTGTGTCTCATCGTGCTCTCGGGATGCGCTTCGACGCAGGAGGCGATCGAGGCCAACGATCTGCTCGAGCCCGCGAGCCGCAAGTCCCACGCCTTCAACGACGCCCTGGATCGCCACGTCCTCGAGCCCGTCTCCGACGTCTACGTCAAGGTGACCACGGAAAGGATGCGCAGGAGCGTCGGCAATTTCTTCAACAACCTCAATGAGCCCAACGTCCTGGCGAACGATTTCCTCCAGGGCAAGATCCATCAGGGCATCCGCGACACGCTGCGCTTTGCCTTCAACTCGACGCTGGGTATCGGGGGACTCTTCGACGTGGCGAGCGGCCTGGACCTGCCGCGACACGAGGAGGATTTCGGCCAGACGCTGGCGGTGTGGGGGGTGGGCGAAGGCAGCTATCTGGAGCTGCCGTTTCTCGGGCCCAGCTCGGTGCGGGATGCACCCGGGATCGCGTTCGCCATCTTCACCAGCCCCCTGTTCTTCCTCGACAACCTGGCGGTGTCGCTGTCCCTGGGAGGCCTCGATGTGGTGGATACCCGGGCCAGGCTTGCGACCGCCATCGAGCTGCGGCGAAAGACTGCTCTCGACCCCTACACCTTCACCCGCGAGGCTTACCGCCAGCGGCGCGAGTTCCTGATCTATGACGGCAATCCGCCCCTCGAGGAGTTCGACGAGGACTTCTTCGAGGACGAGTTCGAGGACGAGTTCGAGGAGGAGGAGCCGTTCCCCGAAGAGCCGCCGCCGGAGGAGGCCGCGCCGGAGACGGGGGCCCCGGGGGCGCCGCCGGAGCCCGAATTCCCCGCAGCGTCGCCGGAGCCCCTTCCAGAGGCTAGCGCGGAGTAGTCACGACGTGTGCCGCGACGTGCCCGAGGCCGGGCCCGGTTCGGATCCGAATGCATGCCGTACACCGCGTTACAATACGCGCTGTCCTTGGCTCGGCCCGAGGTGTTTTCGCGTCGTCAAAGCAATTGTCATTCGTCGCTTGTCCTTGATCATTGGCGCAACGGCGTGCCCCGTAGCGAATGACAAATGACAGATGACGAATGACATCGGTGAGGTTATGGCTCAATACGTCTACACCATGAATCGCGTCGGCAAGGTCGTCCCGCCGCACCGTTGGATCCTGAGGGATATCTCCCTGTCCTTCTTCCCCGGCGCGAAGATCGGGGTTCTGGGGCTCAACGGCTCGGGCAAGTCGACACTGCTTCGAATCATGGCCGGCGTGGAAACCGAGTACGAGGGCGAGGCCCGGCCGCAGCCTGGACTACGCGTGGGACACCTGCCCCAGGAGCCGCAGCTCGACGAGACCAAGGACGTGCGCGGCAACGTCGAGGACGGCATGCGCGAGACCAAGGCGCTGCTCGATCGCTTCAACGACATCAGCATGCGCTTCGGCGAGCCTCTCAGCGACGAAGAGATGAACGCGCTCCTCGAGGAGCAGGGCAGGCTCCAGGACGCCATCGACGCGTGCGACGGCTGGGAGATCGAGCGCAAGCTGGAGATTGCAACGGACGCGCTGCGTCTGCCTCCCTGGGAGGCAGACGTGGAGACGCTTTCGGGGGGAGAACGCCGACGCGTGGCCCTGTGCCGCCTCCTGCTGTCTGCGCCCGAGATGCTGTTGCTCGACGAGCCGACGAACCACCTGGACGCGGACTCGGTGGCGTGGCTCGAGCGTTACCTGCAGGAATACCCCGGCACGGTGATCGCGGTGACCCACGATCGCTACTTTCTGGATGACGTTGCCGGGTGGATCCTGGAGCTCGACCGCGGCCACGGAATTCCCTGGAAGGGCAACTACTCCTCGTGGCTGGAGCAGAAGGAGAAGCGGCTCGCCCTCGAGGAGAAACAGCGCGGCGCGCACCGCCGCGCGCTCGAGGCCGAGCTCGAATGGGTACGGGCCAACCCCAAAGGCCGCCAGGCGAAGAGCAAGGCGCGTCTCGCGCGCTTCGAAGAGCTCAGCTCACGCGAATTTCAGCGGCGCAGCGAGACGAAGGAGATCTACATCCCTCCGGGCCCGCGTCTGGGCGAGCTGGTGGTGGAGGCGCAGGCTATCGGCAAGGGCTACGGCGATCGCCTGCTCATCGACGATCTCTCGTTCATGGTGCCGCGCGGCGCGATCGTGGGCGTCATCGGTCCAAACGGGGCCGGAAAGACGACTCTGTTGCGCCTGATCGCCGGCCAGGAGCAGCCCGACGCCGGAGTCTTGCGTGTCGGTGACACGGTGTCGCTCGCTTATGTCGATCAACGCCGGGATGCGCTCGAGGGCAGCAAGACCGTGTGGGAGGAGATATCCGGCGGCCGGGATGAGATGGTCGTCGGAAAATACCGCATCGCCTCCCGGGCGTACGTCGGCCGCTTCAACTTTCGCGGCGCCGATCAGCAGAAGCGGGTAGGCGAGCTCTCGGGCGGGGAGCGCAACCGCGTTCACCTGGGCAAGCTGCTGGCGAGCGGCGGAAACCTGGTGCTGCTGGACGAGCCCACGAACGACCTGGACGTGGAGACACTGCGCGCCCTCGAGGAGGCCCTGCTGGATTTTCCGGGAAGCGCCATCGTCGTGTCCCACGATCGATGGTTTCTCGACCGCATCGCCACCCACATCCTCGCTTTCGAAGGGGAGAGCAGCGCCGCGTGGTTCGAGGGGAACTATTCGGATTACGCGGCCGAGCGCAAACGGCGATTGGGCAGCGAGGCCGAGCAGCCCCATCGCATCAAGTACAAGCGCCTCGCTTCTTGAAGGTCAAATGCGGGCCGGAGGCGGGCCCGGGACGCAGGCCTCGCAGATTCCGCCCCGCGGTACGGTACGAGTCAGAACGATCCCTCGAGCCTCGCGATCTATAATCCGCGCATGAGCGAGAAAAGCGACAAAGAGCACTTGCTGCACCGGCTGGATCTGCTTCTGGACCGCGTGGAGGCGATGGTACCCGGCCTTCGGCAGGAAGCGGATCTGGGCGCCGCCTACGCATTCCGCTGGCGCAGGAACCACGTTCGCGGCTTCCTCCAGCCCGTGACGCATCCCCACCGCATCGCACTCGGTGATCTGCGGGGCGTCGATCGGCAAAAGGACGAGCTAGTGCGCAACACCGAGCAGTTCCTGCACGGGCTCCCGGCGAACAACGCGCTGCTGTGGGGCTCGCGCGGAACCGGCAAGTCTTCGCTCATCAAGGCCTTGCTCAACGAGTATGCTGCCCGCGGCTTGCGGCTCGTCGAGGTAGACAAGAACGATCTGTTCGACCTCCCGGACATCGTCGACCCACTGCGGGCGCAGCCGGAGCGCTTTATCCTGTTCTGCGACGATCTGTCCTTCGAAGCACACGAGGCCAACTACAAGGCGTTGAAGGCGATGCTGGACGGCTCGGTCAGTGCGCCGCCGGAGAACGTGCTTATCTACGCCACCTCGAATCGACGTCATCTTCTGCCGGAGTACATGCGCGAGAATCTCGAGGCGCGCAACGTGGGCGGCGAGATCCATCATTCGGAAGGAGTGGAGGAGAAGATCTCGCTCTCCGAGCGTTTCGGACTGTGGCTCTCGTTCTATCCGTTCAACCAGGAGGAGTATCTCACCATCGTGGAGCACTGGGTCGAGCGCTTCGGCGCCCGCGCGGCCGACGGGGAGGAGACGCGCAAGGCGGCGCTCCAGTGGGCTCTGCTGCGCGGCTCACGCAGCGGCCGCAGCGCTTATCAGTTCGCACGCGATTGGGCCGGCCGCCACGCCCTCGCCCGGCGCGACTCGTAATTGGTGATCCGGACGACTGATTGCCGGATTTCGAGCCCAGTACCGTTGGCGCTTGGCGCGCCGCCAGGCAAGGAGGATTACGCATACGCGCGAGGAGGGAGGAAGATGGCGCAGGTTTTCGTCAGTTGGTCCGGCGAGCGAAGCAAACTAGTTGCAGAGAGCTTGGCAAGATGGCTTCCTAAGGTTCTTCAAGGCCTCGAGGTGTGGATGTCGGAGCATGACATCTCTGCGGGAGCCCGTTGGGACCATGAGCTTGCAGAGCAACTCGAGGTCTCACATTTCGGAGTCGTCTGTCTGACGCCGGAGAATCTGAATTCGCCATGGCTCATATTCGAAGCCGGGGCACTCTCCAAAGCGATTAAGAAGTCTCGCGTCGCGCCATATCGGTTCGCCCTGAAGGACGTCGATGTTGGGCCGCCTATGTCACAGTTCCAGGGAGTGAATGCTGACGAAGCTGGAACCCTCAGCATAGTAATGAGCATCCATAGCGCCGTTGAAAGTCCTATCGCACCCGATCAAGTTCAAGAAACATTTCAAGTGTTCTGGCCACAGCTACAAGAAAGGCTCGATAGAATCTCGCGCCATGCTCCCAGCATCGTTCGTTCTGAACGCGAGATGCTTGAAGAATTGCTGGATCTNNACGTGCATAGTATCAAGATCGTCAAAAGGCAAAGAACGGGGCAGTCTGACGGGAATATCTCACTGATAATACGAGTGCACAAGAAACTTCCCCTAGCCGAGGTTCCGGAGAACGAGGTGATACCGAGTTCGATTTACGGGATGCCTACAGACGTCGTCGAGATGAGAAATAGTTGATTGCGGTCTTAGCTGAATTCGAGAAGCTTTTCACGCTTCCCCGAATCACGAATCACGAATGGTCAAGCTGGCGATCATCGGCGGGACGGGCTTGACGTCGCTGCAGGGTGCGGAGATCACCCGGCGCGAGGAGGTGCAGACGCCGTACGGCGCGCCGTCCGACGCCCTGGTATACGCCAGCCTCCACGGCGTACCGGTGGTCTTCCTCGCGCGTCACGGGCACCGCCACCAGATCCCGCCCCACCGCGTCAATTACCGCGCCAACATCTGGGCATTACGGCAGGGCGGGGCGGAGCGCATCTTCGCAGCCGCCGCCGTCGGCGGCATCCACTCGGAGCTGGTGTCCGGTCGTATCGCGATCCCGCAGCAGATCGTCGACTATACCTGGTCGCGCGCGAGCACCTTCTTCGAGGACGACCTCGAGCACGTGGTGCATGTGGACTTCACCGAGCCTTATTGTCCCGAGCTGCGTGGGCGCATGATACGGTGCGCGCGCGCCGCCGGCCTCGACGCCTGGGAGCGCGGGACGTATGGAGTCACGCAGGGGCCGCGACTGGAGACCGCGGCCGAGATCGAGCGCATGGCGCGCGACGGATGCGACATGGTGGGGATGACCGCGATGCCCGAGGCGGGGCTCGCGCGCGAGCTGGAGCTCCCGTACGCCACCTGCGCGATGGTGGTCAATGCCGCCGCAGGACGCGGGGAAGGGCCCATCACCATGAAAGACATCGAGGCGAACCTGAAAGGGACCGTGCAGAAGCTCCGCACGCTCCTTCAACACCTCGTCGCCGAGCTTTAACCGTCGGGTGGGCGCAGGGGCCTGAGTGGGCGTAGGGTGGGCTGAGCGTCAGCGAAGCCCACCAATCCCTATGCTCTCATGGGGCGGCAAGCCCTTTAATTTGGTTCTTCGCGGATTTCCGGGAGATGGGTGGTCTCGTCGTGCGACGCTGGGTCCCGGGGCACGCACCGCCGCGTCGCAAGCCCCGAAACACCCTGGCAACCTCGAGCGCACGCGGGGCCGCGCGGTACCCGCTCGACGCCTGTGTGGGCTTCAAGCGTGCGTCGGCTCCCATGGCGCTCGGGCCGATTTCCGGCCCCGCTCTGCGGGACTTGCGGCTGCGCGGCACATACCCCGGACCCCATCTCGGAGGATGCTCGTCGGCACGGTTTCCCGCAAATGCGCGAAGAACCATTTAATCTGCCGCCGCGCCCTCCGGCTACTCCTCCCCCTCCGGCGTCTCCGCGGGCTTCGGCACCTCGAAGGGAGTCACCAGCGCCAACACGCCGAAGAGCGGGTGGTCGAGATAGTGCAGCTCGCCCGAGCGCATGCGACGGCTCTCCTGGAGGCGGAACAACGTCGGGTGCCAGACCTCGGCGGCAGCGGGCTCCCCCGCGGGGCTCTCGTTGCGGGCCGTCGCCGGGCTGTCGTCGGCGGGCAGCGGGTCCGCAGGTGGCGGCCTGTAGTAGAGAAGGTCCGCTTGCAGGTGCAGATAGCGCGCGAGGTGCAGGCGCAGGGTCCCCTCGAGGGCGGTGCTCAGCGGGGCGCTGCCCGCAACGGTCTCCGGTGCGTTTCCGGAGGGCATGGTCGCGGCGTCCGCCGGCGCCGCCTCCTCGGCGAATGCGGAGGGCATTGGAAACGGCGGCGCGGAGGGCTCGCCGCCTTCGGGACGCGGGTGCAGCAGCCTCGGTCCCATGTGCACGTGGACCGCCTTCGACTGCTCCAGGCTGAAGCCGGGCTGACGCCACGCCACGTGCATCAGGGGACGATACGCCTGCGAGCGCTCGAGCCGCCCGACCACGCCCTGCAGCTGCCGTTCTCCCCCTGCGAGGCTCCGGAAGGCGTGCGCCAGCCCGACGATGTCCCCGCTCAGCTCGGCGTCGAGCAGCCGGCCGGCGGTGTCCGAGAGCTCGACGGTGCCGCCGAGCTCGGGCTCGCCCGGATGGGCTACCCACTGCTCGGTCTTCAGGCCTTCCGGGTCGGTTCGTTCGAAGATGACCGCCTCCACCGTAAACCACTTGGGCTCCTCTTCCCCGCTTGCCTCCTGGGCCGCGGCGGCGCCCGTCAGCGCAAGAAGGGAAAGCAGCGCGGCAACCAGCAGTCGTAGCGGCTCTCGTTTACGTGTCATATCGGTCATCGGTCATGTGTCATCGGTCATCGGCCGGAACCGCTTGCCATCCGTGATGACGCTAGCGGTTCACGGCTTGCGAATCATCTGCACGGCCCGCATCCGACTCCGTACCGTACAGGGTCCGTAGTCCGTAGGGGGGCTGAGCCGAAGGCGAAGCCCACCACCACGCTCGCACCATACTCACGCTCCCGATCGTGGGCTTCGCTGCGCTCAGCCCCGGGTGCACCGCCCGCATCCGACTCCATACCATACAGATGACGAATGACAGATGACAAATACCCATTTCTTAGGCGGCTTCGCGCGTGGCCAGGGTCTCGAGGAGCGACTCCAGCGCTCGGATCCGAGCCTCCTTGTCGGGCAGCTCCATCGTCAACCGAAGCCTGTCCGTGCCGAGCAGCTTGTAGGTGCGTGGCTCGTTCTGGATGAGCCGGATGACCACGCCGGGGTCCACGCTGGGCTTTTCGTTGAACACGACCTGCCCGCCGTGCTCTCCCAGATCGATCTTGCGGATGCCGATGGCCGTCGCCCGGAACTTCAGCTCGGTGATCCGAAACAGCGTTTTCGTCGCCTCCGGCAACAACCCGAAGCGGTCGATCATCTCGACCTGAAGCTCGCGCAGCTCGTCAAGCGAGCGGGCGCTCGCGATACGCTTGTACATGATGAGACGCATGTGCACGTCGGGCAGATAGTCCTCGGGTATCAGCGCGGGAGCGCGCACGTCGATCTCGGCGCCGTGCTCGAGGGGTCGATCGAGCTCCGGACTCTGCCCCGCCTTGAGGGCTTTGACCGCGCGCTCCAGCATCTCGGTGTACAGCGAGTACCCCACCTCCTGGATTTGCCCGCTCTGGCCCTCGCCGAGCAGCTCGCCGGCGCCGCGTATCTCGAGATCGTGCGTCGCCAGGCTGAAGCCGATCCCCAGATCCTCGAGCGACTCTATGGCTTCGAGCCGCTTGATCGCGTCGGCGGTCATCAGCTTGCGCGGGGGAACGACGAGGTACGCATAGGCGCGATGATGGGATCGCCCGACGCGGCCGCGCAGCTGGTGTAGCTGGGCGAGTCCGAAGCGGTCCGCCCGATTGATGACGATGGTGTTGGCGCTCGGCACGTCGATGCCCGTCTCGATGATGGTCGTGCACACGAGCAGGTTGAAGCGCCGGTGATAGAAATCCAGCATCACCTGCTCCAGCTCCCGCTCGCGCATCTGGCCGTGCGCGATGCGCACCGTCGCCTCGGGTACCAGCTCCTGTACGCGTGCGGCGATCTGATCGATATCCTCGACCTTGTTGTGGACGAAGTAGACNNCACGCCTCGCGGATCAGGCCCTGGTCCCACTGGCGCACGAAGGTCTTGATGGACAGCCTGTTCTCGGGCGGAGTGCCGATCAGGGAAAGATTGCGCAATCCCGACAGGGCCATGCTGAGGGTGCGCGGAATGGGGGTGGCCGTCAGCGTCAACACGTCCACCTCGGCGCGCAGCGCCTTGAGCCGCTCCTTCTGGCGCACCCCGAAGCGGTGCTCCTCGTCGATGATAAGGAGGCCGAGCTGTTTGAAGCGCACGTCTGACTGAAGGAGGCGGTGCGTGCCGATGATGATGTCCACTTTGCCGTCCGCCAGATCCCGGACGATCGCTTCCTGCTTCTTGCGGCTCTGAAACCGGGAGAGCTGCTCCATGCGCACCGGCCAATCCGCGAACCGGTCCTGAAATGTCTGGAAGTGTTGTTGTGCCAGCAGGGTCGTGGGCACAAGCACGCCCACTTGACGACCGTCCAGCACCGAGATCAGCGCGGCGCGCATCGCGACTTCGGTCTTACCGAAGCCGACGTCTCCGCACACGAGCCGATCCATTGGCTCCTCGGTGCGCAGGTCGGCCAGGACCTGATCGATGGCTGATTGCTGGTCGGGCGTCTCCTCGAAAGGAAAGTCCTGTGCAAAGACGCCGTACTGGACCTCGTCGATCAGGTACGCGTGGCCCGATCGCGCCGCGCGTCGGGCGTGGATCTCGAGCAGCTCCGCGGCCACGTCGTACGCCCGCTCGGCGGCCCGCTGGCGCGCCTTTTGCCACTGCTGGCTGCCGAGCTTGTGCAGTGGCGCAACTTCGGCATTCACGCCGGTGTAGCGCGAGACCAGGTGTAGGGAGGAGACCGGGACGTAGAGCTTGTCGCCGTCGGCGTACTCGATGGTCAGAAACTCGCTGGTGAGCCCGCCGACGCTCAGCGTCACCAGCCCCCGGTAGCGCCCCACGCCGTGGGCTTCGTGCACCACCGGTGCGCCCACGTTGAGCTCGGTCAGGTCGCGAACGATGCTCTCGGCGTCCCGGGCGGCTACCTTGCGGCGGCGCCGCTGCATCGCGCGCTCGCCGAAGAGCTGCGCCTCGGTGACGACGGCGACGAGGGGATCCTCCAGGATCGTGCCGTCTTCGAGCGGTGCGACCGTGATCCCGATGCGTGCACCCGCAGCGAGGAACGCCCCCCACCCCTCGAACCGGGCCGGTCGGATGTCGCGGGGTTGGAAGATCTCGAGCAGCGTCTCGCGTCGGCCGCTGGTCTCCGCCACGAACAGCACCCTGCCGCCGAAGCCCTCGAGGAAGCTTTGCAGGGGGGCGAGCGGCTCGGCGGCCCGGCCGTCGATGGGCAAGCTCAGGGACGCCCGCGCGGCGAAGTCGACCCGGGCCTCGGCGCCCGTGTCGTCGAAGTGCCCCATGATCACGCGCGGCAGTGCGCGCAATCCGGAGAAGACCTCGTTTGCCTGCAAAAACAGCTCCGAGGGCGCGAGCAAGGGTCGCTCGCGGTCGTGCCTGCGCTCTTCGTAGCGGCCACGGGCGTCGCGCCAGAACGCTTCGGCCGCCTCATCCGTGCCTTCGAGGGTGACGGCCAGCGACTCGGCGGGCAGGAAGTCGAACAACGTGCTCGTCGACTCGAAGAAGAACGGCAGGTAATACTCGATGCCCGCCGGGGCCAGCCCCTCGGTCACGTCCCGGTATACGGGGCAGGCCATGGGGTCGCCCTCGAAACGGGTGCGCCAGTTCTGGCGGAAGCGCGCGACGGCGTCTTCGGTCATGGGGAATTCCCTCGCCGGCAACAGCCGCACCGCATCCGCCTTGCCCGTCGTGCGTTGGTCGTCCGCATCGAAGGTGCGTATGCTCTCCACCTCGTCGTCGAACAGGTCGATGCGATACGCGTGCCGGCTGCCCATGGGAAAAAGATCGAGCAGCGACCCGCGCACGGCGAACTCGCCGTGCTCCATCACCTGGCCCACGCAGCGGTACCCCCCGAGCTCCAGGCGCCGGCGCATGGCGTCCAGGTCGAGCTGCTGCCCGACGAGAAGCTCCAGCGTGTGCGCCTCTACGTAGCCGCGCGGAGGCAAGCGCTGCATCAGGGTGGTGACCGGCAGCACCAGGACCCCGCGCTCGAGCACGGGCAGGCGATACAAGGTCGCGAGGCGCTCGGACACGATGTCCTGATGGGGTGAGAAGACGTCGTAGGGGAGGGTCTCCCAATCCGGGAAATGGAGCAGGGGGACCCCTCGATCGCCGTCGGAGAAGAAGCGGATCTGTTCCTCGAGGCGGTTGGCCGAGAGCGTATCGGGCACAACCACGACCAGCGGGCCGTCGTGCGCTGCGGCGGCGCGCGTGAGGGCGAGCCCCTGCGCGCTGCCGTACAGGCGAGCCCAGCGCAGTCGCTCGCCGGGCTGCCGCGGCAGAGGAGGCCGAAGCGGGCTCAGCCGAGGCTGTGAGGACATGGGCTCCTGGGCAGGTCGATCGTCAAAAAGTCCCATTTTACCGATAGCGCGCCCGTGGGAGCGCGTTGCACGCGCGATTCTGCGCACATCGCTGTAGCTGCGGTGGTGAAAGAAGACTCACCCCAGGGCGTCGGGGCCGTAGCGGCGCAGGAGGTTTCCGAAGTAGTTGCGGTAATAGGCCGCCGCGCTCGCGCCGTTGGCGGCCACGTCGAAGATCTTCCAGCCGCGAGCCGTGCGGTAGAAGCGGAAGTCGAGCAGGATGGGCAAGCCCTCCTGCGGGATCACCACGGCGCGCACGGTGGTCTGGTCCACCCACGGCGGCCTCCGCGACGGATACACCTCGATACGCGGCGAAGGCTCGGCGTAAGCCCCGAGGTTACGCGCCAGCGCGCTCAGAAACAGCTCCCGCAGGCGCTCGGTGAGCTGCGCCCGCTGCGGCTGCGTCAGGCGATGGTACAGCGGTCCCCCCGCCCACCGGGCCATCGCGGCGAAGTCGAAGTTCGGAGCTATCTCCTCGTCGAGAAACGCGCGGATGTGTTCCGGCCCCGGATTGTCGGCGCCGCGGAGGAAGCCGCTCAGCCGGTCCAGACCCCGTCGCACGACCTGCTCCGGCTCGAGCTGTGCCCGAGGGGCGTTCGGTGCTTCGAGCGGGCGCGGCGCCTGCGGGGCGGGACCGGTCACTTGCGCCGGGATGGCGCTGACGCAAACGAGCGTGCTCAGCGCTGCGATGACATGCCTCATCCCGTTGCCCCGGCACCGCCCGATGGCGAGTCGCTCGCTTTCCATCGGAGGCGAGGATGCCGACGCCGCGAAGGCTCGCGCTGCTCAGCGCGCCGCCGCGGGCGCCCTTGGCGGGGGAGGGCTCATTCTACGCCGTCGGCGACTTCCTCGTCCTGGAACTCGAAGGCGAGCTTGTCGCCGCGCACCACCACGCGCACGTTGCCGCCGTCCGCAAGCCGTCCGAACAGCAGCTCCTCGGCGAGGGGACGCTTGATGTTGTCCTGAATGATGCGCGACATCGGCCGGGCGCCCATGACGGGGTCGAACCCGTGCTCGGCGAGCCAGGCCCGCGCCCCTTCGTCGACCTCGATGGCCACGCGCTTGGCCTCGAGCTGCGTCTCGAGCTCGATGATGAACTTGTCCACCACCTGGGCCACGGTCCTCGGGTCGAGGGCGTTGAACTCGACGATGGCGTCCAGCCGATTGCGGAACTCCGGGCTGAAGGTGCGCTTGATGACCTCCATGGCGTCGCCGATGTGGTCCTGCTGCAAAAAGCCGATGGACGGCCGGCTCATGCGCTCGGCGCCCGCGTTGGTGGTCATCACGAGCACCACGTTGCGAAAGTCCGCCTTGCGCCCGTTGTTGTCCGTGAGCGTGCCGTGGTCCATGACCTGCAGCAGCAGGTTGAAGACATCGGGGTGCGCCTTCTCGATCTCGTCGAGCAGCAGCACGCTGTGCGGCTGCTTGGTGATCGCCTCGGTCAGCAGTCCGCCCTGGTCGAAGCCGACGTAGCCCGGCGGCGCGCCGATGAGCCGCGACACCGTGTGGCGCTCCATGTACTCCGACATGTCGAAGCGCATCAGCTCGATGCCCATGATGCGGGCGAGCTGGCGCGCGACCTCGGTCTTGCCCACCCCGGTCGGGCCGGCGAACAGGAACGACCCGATGGGTTTCTCGGCGTTGCCCAGCCCCGAGCGCGACATCTTGATGGCGGCCGCGAGGGTATTGATGGCGGGGTCCTGCCCGTACACCACCATGTTGAGATCCCGCTCCAGATTTCGCAGCACGTCCTTGTCCGAGGTCGAAACGGTCTTCGGCGGTATGCGCGCCATCTTGGCGATCACCGCCTCCACCTCGCTCACGCCGATGACCTTCTTGCGCTTGGAGGAGGGCATGAGGTTCTGGCTCGCGCCGGCCTCGTCGATCACGTCGATGGCCTTGTCCGGCAGGTAGCGGTCGTTCATGTACTTGTGCGAGAGCTCCGCCGCCACGCGCAGCGCCTGGCGCGAGTACTTGACCTGGTGATGCTCCTCGAACCGCGACTTGAGCCCGCTCAGGATCTTGATCGTCTCTTCGATGGTGGGCTCGACCACGTCGATCTTCTGGAAGCGCCGGGCGAGCGCCCGGTCCTTCTCGAAGATGCCGCGGTACTCCTGGTAGGTCGTCGAGCCGATGCAGCGCAGCTCGCCCGATGCCAGCATGGGCTTGATCAGGTTGGAGGCATCCATGACGCCGCCCGACGCCGCGCCGGCCCCGATGATGGTATGGATCTCGTCGATGAAGAGGATCGCGCCCGGCTCCTTGTTGAGCTGCGCGAGCACGCCCTTGAGACGCTTTTCGAAGTCGCCCCGGTACTTGGTGCCCGCGAGCAGCGCGCCCAGATCGAGCGCGTAGATCGTGCTGTTGGCGAGCACGTCGGGAACGTCGCCGTCGATGATCATTTTGGCGAGACCTTCGGCGATCGCCGTCTTCCCGACGCCCGCCTCGCCGACATAGAGCGGGTTGTTCTTTCTGCGACGGCAGAGGATCTGGATGGTGCGCTGGACCTCGGTGCGCCGTCCGATGAGCGGATCGATGCGCCCTAGCAGCGCCTGCTGGTTCAGATTGATCGCATACGCCTCGAGGGGCGTCTTGCCCGACGCCTCGCCCGCCTTCTCGTCCTCGGTGTTGGGCGAGAACGCCTGACCGTCGTCGTTGTCGTGCACCTTGGAGATCCCGTGCGAGATGTAATTCACGACGTCGAGACGGGTGATGTTCTGCTTGTTCAGGAAATACACGGCCTGCGATTCCCGCTCGCCGAAGATGGCGACCAGCACGTTGGCGCCGGTCACTTCCTTGTTGCCCGAGGACTGCACGTGGAACACGGCGCGCTGCAGCACGCGCTGGAAGCCGAGCGTCGGCTGCGTCTCGCGGTCGTCCTTTGGCGAGAGCATCGGCGTGTTCTCGCTGAGATAGGCGGTGAGCTCCTGCTTGAGCTTGTCCATCTCGGCGCCGCACGCTCTCAGCACCTTTGCGGCCGATGGATTATCGAGTAGCGCGAGCAGGAGGTGCTCGACGGTCATGAACTCATGCCGCTTCTCGCGCGCCTCCCGAAAGGCCACGTTGAGTGTGAATTCGAGGTCTTTACTCAGCATGCTCGTACTCTCGCGGTCTGCTCACCGTATGCGTTTCATTCAAGCGTGCTCCATCGTGCACAGCAGCGGGTGTTGGTTCTCGCGGGCGTAGTCGTTGACCAGCGCAACCTTCGTCTCCGCAATCTCCCGAGTATAGACGCCGCACACTCCGCTGCCCTGGGTGTGCACCTGGAGCATTATGCGAATCGCCCTGTCCCGCGGCAGGGCGAAGAAATGCTCCAGCACGTGTACGACGAATTCCATGGGCGTATAGTCGTCATTCAACAAGATTACCTTATACAACGGCGGCGGCTTGACTTTCGGTTTGGATTCCTCAACCGCCAGACCATCGTCGTGCAGATGTCCCGGGTGATGATCCGCCATAAGCGAAAATTCTAGTTCAAATGCGTGCCCTTTGGAGTACGTGCTTGAGACCTACCCGGAGCAGTCCCGCGATCGATCGGGAGATTACGGACTTGCCGCTCCCACAGGGACCGCGACGGCTGTGCGCCGGATACCCGGCCGAGCCGTCCCCTAAAAATATAGCACCAGTGAGTGCGCGCGAGCGATGTTTTTTCGAGACGGCGTTCTCGTTCCGGGGGACGGGCTGCGAGGAAGTTTCCGAATCTCGCAGGGTGGGGTCCGGGCGCACGACCCCCCCGGCGCCTCCCAGAGAGCCCGGTCGGGAGCCCGCGAGCCCTCCAGGGCGCTCCCGGGCCCCCTCAGGAGGCTCGGGTCGCGGCCGTCGGGGAGAGCGGGGTCTCGCCCTCGAAGAACCGGGGGTCCATCATCTCCAGGAACCGCCGCGCCGCGGGGGATAGGAATTTCCCGCGGCGTACGACCACGCCGTAGGTGCGCTTGGGAAAGTACCGGTCGAGCGGCCGTGCCGAGAGACGTTCCGAGCCGGTCAGGCAGATGCTGGTCACGATGGATATGCCCAGGCCGTTCTCCACGTACGTCTTGATGACCTCCCAGCCGCCCGCCTCGAGGGTCACCTTGTACTCCACGCTGTGCTGCTGGAAGACGAGGTCGACCATGCGCCACGTGTTCAGGTGCCGCGGCGGCAGGATCAGGCCGTAGGGGCCGATGTCCGCCAGCTCGAGGTTCTCCTTGTGCGCCAGCGGGTGGTCCTTGGGCGTGATGAGGACCGTGTCGTAGGAATAAATGGGGTGATAGCGGATGTCCCTGGGCACGTCGATCATGGAGCCCACCGCGAAGTCCGCCTCGTCCCCACGCAGCTCGGCGAGGCCGTCGCGGCCGGTCACGTTGTGCAGGCGGATGCGCACGCCGGGATAGCGCTCCGAGAAGCGCCTCATGATGCTCGGCAGGAGATACAGGATGGTCGACTCGCCCGCCGCGATATCGAGCTCGCCCGACTCCACGTTGCCGCAGCGCGCGGCGAAGGCGTCCGGCAGCCGGTCCAGGCCCTCCACCAGGGGCGATGCGATCTCGTAGAGGATGTGGCCCTCGGGCGTGAGCTCGATGCGCGGGCCTCGCCGCTCGAACAAGGTGGCCCCGAGCTCCTGCTCCAGGGCCCGGATCTGGAGGGACACGGAGGGTTGGCTCAGAAACATCCGCTCCGCCGCCTTGGAGATGCTCAAGGCCTGGGCCGCGTAGCAGAAGGCCCGCAGCTGCTTGAGACGATTCTGCTTGTAATAGAACCGCTTAGTGACGCTGTCCATGGGAAGTTATATTAACAAATACAATATCCACCATTGAAATAATTGTATTTTGATATGTTGTGCGATGCTGCGCCGCAGCTAAGCTGCTGAGTTAAGAAGGCTAACAAAGGCTCTGATCCTTGCAGCACGCAGCGTCACCCCGGTCCCATCATGCCGGATCGCCCGCCGAGGCCGACGCCCTCCCCGGGAACCGCGACCTCGCGCTCCCACTCGAGGATCTCCCTCTTTCCCATTTCCTCGCGTGCCCCGGGACGACCTCCCGATATGCCACGAAGAAACCTTTTCCCGCGCTCGCCGCCTCCTCCGGGCGGCGGGCGCCGTCCAACGACCGATGAGAGGAGAGCAGTCTGATGCGTAAACCCCGCGATGCGACCGAGCTCCAACGTGACTGGGCGGAGAATCCCCGCTGGAAGGGCATCGAGCGGCCCTACGCCGCCGATGACGTCGTGCGCCTGCGGGGCACCGTACACGTAGAGCACACGCTCGCGACGCGAGGTGCGCACAAGCTCTGGGAGGCCCTCGCCACGGGCGACTACGTGAGCGCGCTGGGGGCGCTGACCGGCAATCAGGCCATGCAGATGGCCAAGGCGGGGCTGGCGTCCATATATCTGAGCGGCTGGCAGGTGGCGGCGGATGCCAACAACGCGGGCGAGATGTACCCCGACCAGAGCTTGTATCCGGTGAACAGCGTGCCGGACGTCATCCGTCGCATCAACGGCACGCTGCAGCGAGCCGATCAGATCCATCACGCCGAGGGGCTGAACGGCATCGATTGGTTCCTGCCCATCGTGGCCGACGCCGAGGCCGGTTTTGGCGGTGTGCTCAACGCCTTCGAGCTGATGAAGGACATGATCGAGGCGGGTGCCGCCGGGGTCCACTTCGAGGACCAGCTCTCCTCGGCCAAGAAATGCGGGCACATGGGCGGCAAGGTGCTGCTGCCCACGCAGGAGTCGGTGCAGAAGCTCGTGGCGGCGCGCCTGGCGGCCGACATTCTGGATGTGCCCACGGTGCTCATCGCCCGCACCGACGCGCTCAGCGCGACGCTGCTCACCAGCGACGTGGATGCGCGCGATCGGGAGTTCGTCACCGGTGAGCGCACCCTGGAAGGCTTCTACCGGGTGGAGGCCGGGATGGCGCAGGCCGTCGCGCGGGGCCTGGCCTACGCGCCGCACGCGGATCTGCTGTGGTTCGAAACCGGAAAGCCCGATCTGGAAGAGGCCCGGGTATTTGCGGAGGCCGTTCACGAGCGCTACCCGGGTAAGCTGCTCGCCTACAACTGCTCGCCGTCCTTCAACTGGAAGCGGCACCTGGACGACGCCACCATCGCCCGCTTCCAGCGCGAGCTGGGTGCCATGGGGTACAGGTACCAGTTCATCACACTGGCCGGTTTCCACGCCCTCAACTACAGCATGTTCGATCTGGCCGACAGGTACCGCGACGAGGGCATGACGGCCTACGTGGATCTGCAGCAGCGCGAGTTTGCCGCGGAGGCCCGCGGCTACACGGCCACCAAGCACCAGCGCGAGGTCGGCGCCGGCTACTTCGACGCCGTGACCCAGGTGATCTCGGGGGGCGCCTCGTCCATCACGTCGCTCTCCGGTTCGACCGAGGAGGAGCAGTTCGAGGACAAGAAGAAGGGTGAGCAGAAGAAGAGCGGAGAGAGCCTGCCGGCGGCCGTCTGAGACGGTCGAGGGCCGACGCGCCCTCGTGCTCTCCCTCGGGCCCGATTCCGAAAACGGGGTATCCCGCTTGCGGAGCGGGCCTTTTTCACGGCCCTCGCCGCATACGTCCCTCAATAAAACGCAGCGCGTTTTGAGCCGGTAGGGCCGGCGTCAATTCCGGGGCGGGAGCGGAGTCCTCTGGCAGCGGGCTCCCATCGCTGACGTGCGGCCAACGAAGCCTGTGGGAGCGGCCGTTGGCCGCGAAGAGCCGGGTCGTCTGTGGCGCCGTAGGAGCGGCCGTTGGCCGCGAACGGGTCGTCT